>ERZ724505.123-NODE-123-length-47113-cov-8.192826_pt1 | contig 47113 bp, 67 predicted proteins | sample MGYA00376038_ERZ724505 | MGnify/ENA primary metagenome ERZ724505 (study PRJEB28724, sample SAMN07190884) | wastewater metagenome | isolation source: effluent of sewage treatment plant in Hong Hong | place: Hong Kong | collected 2016-03-17 ... | reverse complement strand
GAAGACAAGTGGTCACCAGTCCTTGACCACGAAGGTCTTTCTAAGATTAAAGACCCATATCGTCGCGCGGTTACTGCTATCATTCTTGAAAACCAGGAAGTTGCAATGGCAGAAGAACGCAGACAACTAAATGAAAGTGCACCTACAAACTCTGGTGGTGGTCTTGGTTCTGGAACCAACGTTGGTTCTTACGACCCAATTCTTATCTCTCTAGTTCGCCGTGCTCTTCCAAACCTTATCGCTTATGATGTTTGCGGTGTTCAGGCTATGACTGGTCCTACCGGTCTAATCTTCGCAATGCGTTCTAAGTACAAGACAATGGGTGGAACAGAAGCTCTATTTAACGAAGCAAATACAGCATTTTCATCTACCAACGCTCTTGGTGCTAACGGTAACGTTTCTACCGGTTACGCAAACACAGACCCTGTTTATGACCTTTCAAGCGCAGGTGCTTACGGTCTAGGACGTGGTATGACTACAGCTCAGGCTGAAGCTCTTGGTGACGTTTCAACAAACCAGTTTGCTGAAATGGCATTCGCAATTGACAAGGTAACTGTTACTGCTCGCAGCAAGGCGCTAAAGGCAGAATACACCATGGAACTTGCACAAGACCTTAAGGCAGTTCACGGCTTGGATGCTGAAACAGAATTGGCAAACATTCTGTCAACAGAAATCCTTGCAGAAATCAACCGTGAAGTTATCCGTTCTATCTATATCTCTGCTACAGTTGGGGCACAGTATGGTGTAACAACCGCAGGAACATTCGACCTTGACACAGACTCTAACGGTCGTTGGTCAGTTGAAAAGTTCAAGGGTCTTATCTTCCAAATCGAACGTGAAGCGAATGCTATCGCAAAGGCAACACGTCGTGGTAAGGGTAACGTTCTGATCGTTTCTTCAGACGTTGCATCAGCTCTTGCTATGGCAAAGGTTCTTGACTACACACCTGCTCTAAGTGCAGACCTACAGGTTGACGACACCGGCAACACCTTTGCTGGTACAATCCACGGCAAAATCAAAGTTTACATCGATCCTTACTTCGGTGGTTCTGCAAACGGTAACGAACTTGTAACAGTTGGTTACAAGGGTTCTTCACCATTCGACGCTGGTCTATTCTATTGCCCATACGTTCCTCTACAGATGGTTCGTGCAATTGGTCAAGACACATTCCAGCCAAAGATTGGTTTCAAGACCCGTTATGGCATGGTTGCTAACCCATTTGCTACAACCGCTGGTGATGGTTCTGTCGCAAGCAGAATTACAAATGCTAACAACGCAAATATATATTACCGGATTTTCCGCGTGACCAACTTGAGCTGATTTGCGTAATTTCACTAAAAATGTGAAGTATATTACGCATAAAATACCATAATAATAATAAACATCACTACCAACTTGGGAGGGGGAGAAATCCCCCTCTTTTTTATTGCATAAATATAGGGTATAACACATAGGATCAACCCAATGACAGCAAGATCACCATTGACTGAAGTTCCAGTAAATACTAGTTTCCTCCAGTCAACTAAGTTTCAGTTTAGTTTTCCTACTCTGCCATTCTTGAGATATTTTGTTCAGGGTCTATCTATTCCTGGTGTATCAACTACAGCACCATCTGTTCCTTCTCCATTTGCTACAATGTATCGTCACGGTGATACATTGGTATTTGATCCACTGACTGTTACAGTTGTTATCGATGAAGACCTGAGAGTTTGGGAAGAAACATACAAATGGTTAGTTGCATTAACCAAACCACAAAATTTCCGTCAGTACATTAGAACAATCAATGGAAATGAAACACCATACCATGATGGTATCCTAACTATGCTGACCAATGCAAACATTCCCAATATTCGATACAAGTTTACCTTCTGTCACCCACTTTCTATCAGTGCAATTCAGTTCACTCCTTCCGATTCTGCGGACGTTATACTGACAGCAGATATTGTTTTCAGATATGATCAAATGGAAATAGAAAGATTACCAATTACTAGTTGACATACTGTCTGGAATACTGTATAATTAGACTTTAATGTTGAAAGGTGACACATGATTCCTCCAGTTAAGATTGACGATTTGATGGTGATGTGGGAAAAGGATGCAAAGGTGGATCCACTTGATCCTGGAGCATCTATGGCAGACATTCCCAGACTCCATGCAAAGTATCTCCGAATACTTACCTACCACAATCTCATGGTAAAGAAGTACAACAAAGAATTCAATGAATTGAAAAAGGTAAAATGGGAATACTACAACGGTGATCTGAATAATCCGGAAGACTTAAAGAAGCATGGCATGGAACCACAACTGAAGAAAATTCTAAGGCAGGATATTCAACTATATATTGATGCAGACAAAGACTTGAATACAGCATTGGCAAGAAAAGCAAACAACCAGGAAATTGTGGATGCCTGCACATATATCCTGAAAGAATTACATAGCAGGACATTTCAAATAAAGTCTATAATCGAATGGACAAAATTTACTGATGGAACATAAGTGAAAATAAGAATAGTAAACGTAAACGAATCATACATCAAAGTGAATTGTGAACCAAGCATTGCTTATGAAATAAGTGATGCTTTTACCTTTATGGTTCCAGGAGCACATTTTTCACCAAAATATAGATCGAGAATTTGGGATGGTAAAATCCGATTGTTCTCAGTAGCAACAGGACTTCTATATAGAGGTCTTGTGCAGAAGCTTATCAACTTCTGTGTTGATAGAGATTATGAATACGTTTACGACAATGAGTCTTACGATACTGAATTTTCCTTAAAGGAAGCGGAAGAGTATATCAAGAAACTGAATCCGGTACATGATGCAAGAGACTATCAGATTGATGGTTTCATGCACGCAATCAGGATGGGTCGTTCTATTATGCTTTCTCCGACTGCATCTGGTAAATCATTTATCATCTACCTGATTGTCAATTACCTACTTGAAAAGCAAGGACACGAAAGAGGTCTGGTTATTGTTCCCAAAATTTCATTGGTTGAACAGTTATATACAGACTTTGAGGATTATTCAGTAAACAATAAATTCGACACGGAGAAAATGTGTCATAAGATATACCAAGGGGCAGACAAAAAGTCTACTAAACCAATAACTATTTCCACTTGGCAATCAATTTACACCCTACCTAAGTCTTACTTCCACCAATTTGATTTTGTCATTGGTGATGAAGCACATGAATTCAAAGCAAAGTCTTTGATTCACATTATGACCAATCTCGAAAATGCTTCTTTCAGACTTGGCACCACAGGAACACTTGATGGCACCAAAACTCACGAATGGGTTTTGGAAGGTCTGTTTGGTCCCACAAGACGTGTCATTTCCACCAAGGAATTGATGGATCAAAAGCATGTTGCAGACTTCAATATCAAATGCTTATTGCTGAAGCATCCTGAAGAAGCATGTAAGGCTGCAAAAAAGTTTAGTTATCAGGAGGAAATGGACTACATTGTAAGGAATGAAAACAGAAACAATTTCATCAAGAACCTTGCATTGTCCTTGAAAGGTAACACTCTCATACTATATCAATATGTGGAGAAGCACGGAAACATACTATTCAATCTTATAAATAGTGAAAATAAGGGCAGGAAGGTATACTTTGTTCATGGAGGAACAAAGGTACAGATACGAGAACAAATCAGAGGGATTGTTGAAAAGGAAAATGATGCCATCATTGTTGCTTCATATGGCACATTCTCAACAGGAATCAATATCAGAAACCTGCACAACGTAATCTTTGCAAGCTCATATAAATCTAGAATCAAAAACTTACAGTCGATTGGAAGAAGTCTTAGAAAGTCCGATACGAAATCTAAGGCCACTCTATATGATATTGCAGACGATCTAAAATACAAGAATCGCGAAAATTATACACTGAAGCAATTTTCAATCAGACTCCAATTGTATATGGAGGAACAGTTCGACTTCAAGTTGTATAAAATCTCTTTAAAAGGATAACAATAATGGAGATGCTACCACCAGAGGAATTAAACCAGATCAAATTCATTAGAATGAACAATGGAGAGGATATTATCTCCAAGGTATCTAAAATGGTTAAAATTGAGAATGGTAAGACACACTATTACTTAGACAAACCTCTTAAAATCATCTATACTGTTAGACAGAGCTCGCCACAATCAGATGCTTTGGTAATTACTCTTGTCCAGTGGATTTTTGATTATGTCAGTGAGACTCAAAGTTTCTCAGTCTTGGAAGATAACATTATGACTCTATCCAATCCTTCTGCGGAAATGCTCAAGTATTATACTGAAGCAATTGAGAAGTACAATAATAGGAAAGATACCAAGAGAAACAAGATGGTTTCCAGTAATGTGGAACCAGATAATTCATTTGATAGTTTAACAGATGAAGAATTGGATGCTCTGGAATCTATACTGAATGAAATGCTACCAGATAAATCAAAATTACATTGAGGATAACATGACTAAGGAAAACTTTATAGACATAGATGAAGATGATGATGATTTTGGATTCTCATTTGCATCTGAGGATGAAGTCCTATCAACCAATATTACCTACTCTAGTATGAGTGAGGAAGTGGAAGCCTTAAAGTCTAGATTGAGAACACTAAGGAAAATCTTTATGCCATTACTAGAAAAACTAGTGGATGAACCAGATAAGGTATTCATCAAATGGCCTAATAGGAAGGATATAGTGGATAAACAGATCAAGAGATTGAAGGATTTAACTAGCGTCTAAGCTACCAGCTAAGCCATCATTATTAATCGGTACATAGCCAATGTATCAGTTGTCAAGCGAAATGTCAAGGGAAAAATGCATGTCACACGAAAAAAAGAAATCCATACATTATGTTAATAACCAAAAACTAGCAGAGGAAATCTCTAAGTATAGAGAATCCGTGGAGAAAGCGCAGAAAGAAGGAAAACCTGAACCAAGGATTCCTGATTACATTGGGAAGTGTATTTGGGACATTGCAGAGAAGTTGTCCACAAAACCATGCTTCATAAACTATTCCTTCCGTGATGAAATGGTTTCAGATGGGATAGAAAACTGTTTCCTGTATTTCAAGGATTATGATCCAAATTTCATCAGTGAGACCTCTGCGGCAAAAGGAACAGGTCCAAATCCATTTGCTTACTTTACTCAGATCATTTACTATGCGTTTATTAGAAGAATCAACAAGGAAGAAAAGAACAGATATATCCTTTATAAAAACTTCAATGAGACCTTATCCCATGTGGATCCTGCACTATTAGCAGATGGTGATAATAGGGAAGTTATTCCTACTCAAATGTACGAAAACATTAATACCTTTATGAAGAAGTTTGAGGAAAAGGAAAAGATGAAAAAGTTAAAGAGGAAAAATCAAAAGTAAGAATATTCTATTGACATTTTTTTCTGATATTGTATAATGTATCAAGAAACGGAATTAAAACCATGAATAACAAGAGTTCATATGTTCCACATCAAGTGGCACAGTTAATTGACAGTATGCTTTCCAAGGATGATAATGTATATCTCCGCGGAAACTATAGAGCTCGTCTGGATATTATCCAAGAGGAAATAAACAAGGCGATCCGAAAATATGATTATGAGTTGCAGCTATCGGATGCATCAAAACAAAAAACGAAACGAGCTTAATTATGAGATATATTATTGCACTATTAATTGTTATGATCACTACCAATGCATTTGCTGCCCAGGAAGCAGGATCCATAAATCTTCCAAATTACTGGAAGCTTATAAAGTACAACAAAGATAATAGTAGTGAATTTTCACATTGTTCTATAATGAATGAATGGGTTCCATCAACGGAATATAATAAGAAAAGGATGCGAGCATCGGTTCTTCATTTTGCGTTGAAAGTATATAAAGGAAAGAGTATGGAATTGCTTTTGGGTGGTTCTGGTTGGGAATTAAATCCCGCTACAAAATATACAATCAAAACTATAACATCCGATGGACAAAGTTGGGTCTTTGACCGGGTTACAGCAATAGATCAATCAATTCTATCTGCAATATTTACCCCTCAAGATGGTAAATGGTATTCATCCATGATGAGATCAGATTCAGTTGAATTTCTCATAAATGGACAATCTATCGGACAATTTACACTTGAAGGATCACGCATTGCATTTTCGGAACTATTGAATTGTTGGTCTTCTAGTCTAGATACGCAGAAATTTGATCCTTCATTTGGAGGTAATAAGTGAGCAAGCTTGCAATTATAACTGATACACACCATGGAGTAAGAAACGATAGTCCAGTTTTCCATGAATACTTCGACAAATCATTTAAGTGGTTTTTTGAGGAAATAGACAAACAAAACATTGAACACATCATCCACGCAGGTGATGTGGTAGACAGAAGAAAGTATGTAAACTATGTCACAGCACACAAACTCAGAACTCAGTTTCTGGATCCAATCGATTCAAGACGTATAGAGACACACATTATCTGTGGTAACCATGACGTAACGTATAAGAATACAAATTACATTAATGCCTTGGATGAATTGATTGGTGATCGCTATCCTTCCATTCATTTGTATATCAACCCAGCAATGATCAACATTGACGGTCTTGATATTCAGTTGCTTCCCTGGATCAATCAGGAGAACTGGGCAGATTCACACCACACCATTCAATCAACCACATCTGAAATTTTGATTGGGCATCTTGAGTTGCTTGGGTTTGAGTTGTTCCGTGGTGTCACATCCGATCATGGTGAAAGCAAAGAATTGTTTTCAAAGTTTGATATGGTAATGTCAGGTCACTATCACCACAAATCAACGGTAGACAATATACATTATCTTGGTGCATTTACTGAACATACCTGGAGCGATTATAATGATCCTCGAGGTTTTCATATCTTTGACACTGATACACGCAAATTGGAATTCCATCAAAATCCATTTGTGATGTTCAAGATGATATCCTATGATGACGTTAAGTATCCAGATATAATGGAGAAGATAGCACAGAAGGATTATTTCTCATACAAAGATTCCTACGTTAAAATCGTATGTGTGAACAGAACTAATCCATATGCATTCGATTTGCTTTTGGATAAGTTGAATAATGTTGGTGTGGTAGATATTTCAATCGTGGAAGACCTGGGTATTAATTCTGACACTGGTGTTGAAGAAGACTTTGATCAAACACAGGATACATCCGCAATCCTTTCCAATTACATAAAAGGATTGACATTACCCGTTGATAATAGTATAATGATAAATTACATGAAAGAGATTTACTTGGAAGCAATTAGTCAGGAACACGTAGAATGATACAGCATAAACATTTAATTGTCAGAGCGGAAGTTAATTCCCCACCACTAGCAGATCAAAAGGATCTTGTTGGGGACAACATTGTTCAATTAATCAGTGATTTAGGTATGAAAATTTTATCTGGTCCTCATGTTGAATATGTTAATGTTCCTGGTAATGCAGGTATGACAGCAGTTTGTATTATTGAAACTTCGCACATAGCAATGCATGTTTGGGATGAAGTGGAACCAGCACTACTACAATTGGATGTCTATAGTTGTAGTTCATTGGATGAACAAATTGTATTTGATTGGTTGAAGTTTTTCGATCCAGTGAGAATTGAATATAAGTATCTTGATAGAGAACACTTTTTACAACTGGTTAAGGATGGAACATTAGAAAAGAAGGATGGTTCTTTTGTTGTTTCACCAGGAGTAGAAATGTCCGAGAAAGATGATTAAGGGAAATGAATGTTAGTATTGCAGACAATAAGATGGAAGAATTTTCTAAGCACGGGAAATGCCTTTACTGAAATACCTCTCAATGAAGAATCAACTACACTAATCATCGGTGAAAATGGAAGTGGAAAGTCAACGATAATGGATGCGTTGACTTTTGTTTTGTATGGCAAACCTTTTCGCAAGATTAACAAACCAGGTCTTGTAAATAAAATCAACAACAAGAACTGCGTGGTTGAAATAGAATTTTCTATTCACAACAAAGAATATAAAGTGATCCGAGGTATCAAACCAAACATATTTGAGATTTGGTGTGATGGTGTCTTTATCAATCAAGACAGTGCATCTAGGGATTATCAAGACTATCTTGAAAAGTTTATCCTCCGAATGAACTATAAAACGTTCACTCAGGTCGTTATTCTAGGTTCAGCAGCATTCGTTCCTTTCATGCAGTTGACACCAGCAGATAGAAGACAGGTGATTGAAAACCTACTTGATATCCAGGTCTTCTCCACAATGAATATGATCATCAAACAGAAGTATCAGGTCAACAGAGAGGAACTTGAAAAAAACAAGATTGAGTCTTTGGGTAAAGTCAACAACAAAGACTACATGGAGAAAAATCTTGAAAGTCTAAGAAAGAATACAGAATCTCAGATGGAAAAACTTAAAAAGGAAAGTGACGAATACCAAGAGGCAATCAATACTCTTTTGGATGATACAAATCTCTTTGAGCACAAACAAGATAGTGTTTTGAAGACTTATAAGGAACTTTTGGATAAAGATTTTGTAAAGACAAAGAATGAGTATGTTAAAGTCCAGGTAAAGATTGAATCAAACTTGAATAGACTCATTAAAGACATGAATATTTTTCATCAAGACAATTGTCCGACATGCAAACAGTCAATTGCAACCAATCACAAGGAGATTGCACTTGAGGAAGCAAACCTAAAGAAAATTGAGTATGAATCGGCACTGGAATCTATTGCCAAGAAATTGGAACATTTGGATAATATGATTGCTGAACAAAATGATGTAAATGCTCGTTTGGTTAAATTTAACAACGTAATATCTTCCAACAAATCGGAAATCAGATCACTGGAAAGAATGGTTGCTGCGATAAAAGATAACTTGCAATCGTTCAAGAATTCTGATATACTGATCGAAGACAATGAAAAACAACTGGAAATTATTACAGAGGAAATCTTGTCTCTGGAAAAGAAAAAACAGGAACTATTGGATGAAAGACAGTTGATTGATACTGCTACCATGCTACTCAAGGATGGTGGTATCAAAACAAAGATCATCAAACAATATCTTCCTATTATCAACCAGAAGATCAACAAGTACCTAATGAAAATGGGATTCTTTTGTAGTTTCAATTTGAATGAAAACTTCGAGGAAGTGATTCAATCAAGGTACATGGATGAATTCTCTTATCACAATTTCAGTGAAGGTGAGAAGGCAAGAATCGACCTTGCAATTCTTTTTGCATGGCGAGAAGTTGCACGAAAGAGAAACAGTGCAAATTGTAATCTGCTAATTTTCGATGAAATCTTTGATAGTTCCCTTGACGCAAAGGGAACAGATGATTTTATGACTATTATGTTAAGTCTTACCTCTGGTGAGAATGTAATTGTTATCAGTCACAAAACAGACCAGATCATTGACAAGTTTAGAAAGACATATAAGGTCACCAAGGTCCAAAATTTCAGTCGTGTTGCAGAGCACTAAATAAATGAATTATTATTTGTGCATTTAGCTAAAAAAGCACTTAAATTTCACGCAGAAAGGACATAACATGTCTAAGCTACCGTATGATAGTTTTATATCAGCATTGAATAACTACCAAACTCTGGATATTCTATCGGAGTCATTGGGAACAAATCAATCAGAAGTTATCAAGTGGGTACTAACTATGCAGCAAGAAGCATATAGAGAGTTTGCAAAGTTTGCATTCCTATACATTTCATTTCTTGCTTATCCATTTATCTCCAAATGGGCCCCAGCAGCAAAATTGTGCTAAAGAAGGATTAGATCATGGCAAAACGAAACAAGAAAGCAACTTTCAAAATCAATAAAGGTAGTCCAGATAGAAACATGGCAAAATATCATATTGGGAAACCAGTTTTGCCATGGTATCTGCATGTTCAAATGGAAGATTTGAAAGACATGCAAGAGAAGATCAAGGTTGATACAGGTCAAGGTGATACAATTAGAATTGAATAGGTGATGTATGGCATGGTACGACCATGAGGAACTTAAGAATCCGGAACACAGAAGCACAAGATACAAGTTTACATTTTCAACATATTACTCCACTAAAGAATTACAGGATGAATGGGATTCCCTAAACGAAACTCAGAGACATGAATATATTGATGTTACACCACGTTGGTTGTTGGATCAAGTATCCATGCATTCTGGTGGTGCAATAGGTGCAGATTCATTCTTTGGTGCATGTGCTCGCGCTGTTGGACATAGGGTAATTCATCATTCTTTTGAGGGTCATGCAACGAAAGTTCCAATCAATGAAATATATCGGCATTCTCAACATGATCTTGAGGAAGCAACTCTTGCAACTGTTTTAGCAGCACAAGTATTGCAGAGAAACTTAGGTAAGGATCAATATGTAAAAAAGTTGATTCTTCGCAATTCTCTTATAATCAAACATGCTTCAATAGTTTTTGCCGTTGGATATATTAATAGAGACGGAATTAAAGGTGGAACAGCATGGGGAGTAGCTATAGCAGCACAAGATAAAATTCCTACATATGTTTATGACATGAATACTAGATGCTGGTACTCATACATTCTGGATGATAATAAACTAAAGAGTATTCCTGTCACTGGAGATAGTTTACATATTAGAAATGCCGATTATGCAGGTATAGGTTCCAGAAAACTAACAGAAGATGGTGAGCAAGCAATTAAGAATTTGTATGTGAGATATTTGAATGAAAAACACTAAATTGATGGAAAGTCCTGTCAACAAAACCTTTGAGGAGATTTTGGTGATGGATGATGATTCATTTACACAATGGGTAATAGATTTACGTGAAACGGTGGTGGACCTTTGGGACAACGAAGGACTGCCACCCAAAGTTGGTTATAGCAAGGAAGAAATCATCGATAACTTCAAAAAGATGATTGCATACCCAGTCAATGAAATTGAGATTGAGAAGGATGTTATTCGTAACACAACCATTCTTGGCAATGCAGTCAATGAGTGGTTTCCTACTATGATGAAGACCAAGATATCCTATAGCTCAAAGGGTAATGCAAAGTCAATTTATGACTATTTCAAGGAACCAGACCTTCTGGAAACATTCATAACATATGCAAAGAGACATTTTAAGAGAGATAGTTTCTATCACTATTCAAACCCAATTAGTGTTGGTGATGTATTAACATTTGGTCAAAAACCATATGTTGTGACAACACCAGAAGAATTCCGTGATTGGTTTGAAAAAAATGGAATGAGAAACAAAAGTGAGTATGACTATTGGTTATGCCCAGTGAAGGAGAAGTCTGCTTATTCGGGATACAATACTGATCTAAGCAAAAAGCAAAACTTGTTTGTTGATGGGGATTTTAAGGCACCTCGAAGATGCAAAACAAATGTTGATAAAACCCGTTCTAATAAATACTCGATTAGATTATATAAGAGGGGCCAGAAATTGTTCCCTATTGGGTTGAAGGCGTTTCGTGTGTCTTTCTGTCAGTATGCAGTTAATTTTCCACCTCTAACAGCAAGGTACCTATATGAACGTTTTACTAAACATATACCAAAAAATTCACAGGTTTATATATATGACCCTTCAATGGGCTGGGGCGGTAGGTTGGTTGGTGCTTTGTCTAGCACCTTGGATCGGAATGTTTGCTATGTGGGGACTGACCCTAACACTGATCACAATATTTCGCACGGTGTCACTAAGTATCACCAGATTGGTGAATTCTTTAACAAGAATGTACGAATCAGTGGTTCTTTGTTTGGTAGACACCATAAGTTTGATATTTTCCAAGATGGGTCGGAAGTAATTTCTGAAAACCCAAAGTTTCAGAAATACAAAGGTAAACTGGACTTGGTGTTTACAAGTCCACCATATTTCAATAAGGAAGTTTATTCAGATGACGAGGAGCAATCCTGTCATAAGTTTGAGAATTATGAAGCGTGGAGAGACGGGTTTTTAAAACCAACTTTGGCCACATGTGTAGAATATCTTAAGCATGATCGTTATCTGTTATGGAACATTGCAAATATTGTCCTAGCAGGAAACATGCTTCCTCTTGAAGAGGATTCAAAAAAGATATTAGAAGACCTTGGGATGCAATATGTCACAACTATCAAGATGACACTTGCTCAGATGCCAGGATCAAATCGATTGGAGGAAACAGGTGAAATTGAGTCTGTACGAATTAATACAGTCTTTGGTGAGATTACCAAAGAAGTCCCAGTTACAAAGGGACAGATGAAAAACTTTGTAAAGATTAAGGACAAAAAGAATAAAAACATGATGCTCAAATATGAGCCAATTTTTTGTTACTACAAACCATAAGCATACTGATTAAATTTCTTTCTCCGGAAGAAACTTTGTTTCTTGCCAGTAATCATTCTTGGTGAGAAACTTTGTTTCTTCTGAATACTATTATATGTGAAAAATGCATAGCAGTCATGCAGGATTGTATGTTGCATCTGACGCAATAATCGTTTATTATAAAGACTGAAATTTTGCAATGGAGAACGTGATGGCAATGCCCGTCGAGAAAATCAACACTACAGATAAATTCCAAATTAAGTCTCAATTGGCACGGTTGCTCGCAATTGAGAACATTTCTATCCGTCACGAACCTTCTTTGAAGACCGCAGGTTTTGACGTTAAAAATCGTGTCCTCTACATTCCTAACTGGACAGGCATTTCAGAATATCTTTATGATATGTTGCTGGTGCATGAAGTCGGTCATGCTCTTAACACTCCCACAGAAGGTTGGGGTGAGGCGATTGATTCGATTGCCGCAAAGAACGGTCAAGACAAAAATATGCGAGCAAAGGCATCTATCAAGGACTTCCTGAACGTTGTGGAAGATGCTCGAATTGACAAACTGCAAAAGCGTCGTTATCCTGGTTCAAAGTCTGACTATATTGTCGGTTACAAAGAACTTTTTGAACGTGACTTTTTCGGCATCAAGGGTAGGAATGTTGATGCATTGTCATTCATTGATCGTGCAAACATTTACTTCAAAGCAGGTGCACATATCATCGTAAACTTTTCTAATGAAGAAAAGGTTTTCATCAAGCGTATGGAACGTCTCGAAACATTCGAGGAAGTTATTGCTCTTACGGCCGAAATTTACGAATTCTCAAAGCAGAATTGCACAACTAATTCCAATCACTACATTGAAGATGAAAACGGTGACGTATTCATGGAAATGGATGATGAAACTGAAGGTGAAGACAATTCAGAAGAAGGTGGTGAAGACGAATCAGAAGAAGGTGGTGAAGACGAATCAGAAGAAGGTGGTGAAGACGACGGCGAGGCCGCTGATGGTGATGATCCAGGCGATTCGGAAGATGGCAAAGATTCTGATTCAGGTGATGCAGAAGACGATGAAGATTCTGAAGAAGATCAAAGTGGTGAAAAGTCTAAGTCAAACAAAGGTCACGGTGGTGATCTGAAGGACGACGACATTGTTCCCGAAAGTTTGACGGAACAATCCGCACGCAAGTCTGTGGAATCGATTGTTGATTCTTCTTCAAATAAAATTTTACATGTTAAACTTCCTACTTTTAATGAAAAGGTAATTCAGGACTATAAGATTGTTCTTCCTCGTATGCGTAATGCCGCATCTGTATCTAGATCGTACAAGTATAGCTATTCTGATAGCTCCACTTATGGTACTCGTATGAATGAATTGGATGTGGAATTGCAAGAGTGGAAGATGCGTGAAGGCAAGACAATTTCTTTCATGGTGAAAGAATTTGAAATGCGCAAAGCAGCAGCAACTTATGCGAAAATTGCAACTGCTCGTACTGGTGTAATCGACACAAATCGTTTGCACTCATACAAGTATAATGATGATATTTTCCGTCGTGCTATGACAATCCCCAAGGGTAAGAACCATGGTTTTGTTATGCTGATCGACTGGTCAGGTTCGATGCAAGGAAACATCAAATCGACTTTGAAGCAGTTGTATACCCTTGTAATGTTCTGTAAGAAAGTTCAAATTCCTTTTGAAGTGTATTTCTTTAGATCACGCAATGTTGCATGTCCCGATGATGTGCAATTACCACAATCTTATGGTGCAAATGAATTGGTGTTTTCTGCGTTTGCAGTTTGCAACATTCTTTCTTCTCGCATGAATGCGAATGAATTGAATGAAGCAATGCGTTTGATGTACTACAACGGCCAATTGCGCATCGGTGTTGACACCTTCACTAGCACACCTCTTAATCAGTCTATTTTGGTTCTTGACAAGATCGTCAATGAATTTCAAAAGAGAAACAAGATTCAGATTGTGAGCACTATCATTCTGACTGACGGTGAGTCTGATGTTGTAGGTTCATGGGGTCAGCAAAATCGCGTATATAACGATCAAACTGGTCGATGTGATTATGCAAACTATATGTTGGAGGATCCTCAAACTAAGCAAACATACTTTATCGACGCAAGCAAACGAGGATGGGAGCGCCGTGGTGTGACTGAAACGTTCTTGAAAATTCTTAAGTCGAGAACCAACAGTCATTTGATTGGTTTCTTCATTGCTTCTCGTCAAGGTGAAGTTGAAGAAGTTATGAGTGGTGATCATATGACACCTGATCAAATCAAGTTCTGGAAAGATAATCACTATCTGGGTCTGAAGAATGCTGGTTATGATGAATATTTTGTAATTAATGTTTCTGCAATGGACCGTTCAGCAAAGATGGATGAAAACATTCCTATTAGTTCCAACATGTCCATGAAGCGCGCTGCAAAGGTGTTTCAGAAGTTTACAGAAAACAAAACAGTAAACAGATCGATGCTCACTAACTTTATCAAGTGGATATCATCTGATATTGTTTAGAAAAATATTCTACGTCCAGGGGGGAAAAAGCAAAAATATTTCCCCTGGACCACTTGCAAAACCACTATATCTATGTTATTATAAGTCACAATTATGAAAGGAAAAGTGACCTATGGCACGACAAACTCGTGAAGATTTTTTGAATGCGGTGCAAAAGGTTCTTGGCAATGTCGAGACTGTATCCCGCGACGATATTGAAAAAGTTTGCAATAAGACTGGATTAGTATCCCCTCAGTGGTTGACATCCGATGCTGAAGCTCGAGTTTCGCGTGGTGTCTATCGTCTTCCTTCCAAGGAAGCAGTCAAATCAAAGTCTGAAAAGACGACTAAAGTTTCCAAGAAAACTAAACTAGCAAAAATTCAATCGGACGTTCCGGTTGTTAAGAATGATTCCATTTCTACTGTTGGAATGATTGCTCGCGCTAAACCCGAACTTGAAATTACACATCACGACGGTGTGTCTCTCGTTCCTGAAAAGACAAAGGGTTATGTTCCCTTCGGTCATTTCAATGACGTTCGCACTATTATCAAGTCGGGCGAATTCTATCCCGTATATGTAACTGGTCTTTCTGGTAACGGTAAAACTGTTATGATCGAACAGGTCTGTGCGGCAGAGAAGCGGGAGATGATCCGCGTGAATATCATCGCACAAACTGATGAAGACGATTTGCTTGGCGGTTTCCGTTTGATGGACGGAAAGACTGTTTGGCAAAATGGTCCTGTAGTTGTTGCAATGGAACGCGGTGCAGTCCTATTGCTCGACGAGGTCGATCTTGGTACTGAAAAGCTTTTGTGTCTGCAACCCGTTCTTGAAGGTAAGCAAATTTACCTAAAGAAGATCAACAAGATTGTAAAACCCGCACCTGGATTTACGATCATTGCAACTGCAAACACCAAGGGTAAGGGTTCTGAAGACGGTCGTTTCATTGGTACAAATGTTTTGAATGAAGCATTCCTGGAACGTTTTACTATCACACTTGAACAGGAATATCCTGCGTCTCGTTACGAAACTAAGATTCTCAACAACGTCCTTGCAGCAAAGGAAATTGAGGATGCTCAGTTTGTAAGTCTGCTTGTCAATTGGGCAGAAATTACTCGCAAGTCATTTGCTGAAGGTGTTGGTACGGAAATTATTTCTACTCGTCGTCTGGTGCATATTTGTCAGACTTACTCAATCTTTAAGGATAAGGAAAAGTCTATTACTGCGTGTTTGAATCGTTTCGATGCTGACACAAAGCAATCGTTCCTATCTCTTTACAAGAAACTTGACGAGAGTATGAATGCACCACCCAAAAATGAGGAAAATAATGTTCCGAAGACGGATAGCGATCCTTTCCCATTCTAAGAATTAGCATCCCAAGCTTTTAACTTGGTAAATGCTATGTGGTACTGGCGGCTGTTTGGTCACTTGTCGCCGGTACCACTTTTTGTATGCGTATAGTGACATTAACAAGGAGAACTACATGAGTCAATTAACTCGAATTGCAAAGCACCTTAGACGCAACACCGACGGTCCAGGTATCACACCAGGAAAGTTGGCGTTTTTGGCGGGAGTGCCCAAGAAGGCAGTATATCGCAGAGTTTCTGATCTTCGCAACGTTGAAGGCAAGGAAATTTATAGCAATACTCGCGTGGTAAATGGGCGCAAGCGCATGTTTTACCGAATTGCGTCTTAATTTGGTATGATACCTCAAAGGGAGACTTCGGTCTCCCTTTTTTTGTTTTACGTGTGAATTTTTCGTTATGGAGGAGGACTATATACTAATGGGCATCTGAAAGACCCATTATAAAGTATGGAGAAGTATAATATGGAAATTTCCATTTTAGCGGAAGACTTGCGAAAGGTTAAACTATTTGTTGCCACCCCAATGTATGGTGGACAGTGTTTTGGAATGTATACCAAAGCAGCATTAGACCTGCAAATGATCTGCGCTCATAGAGGAATAGAAGTCAAGTTTTCTTTCCTGTTCAATGAAAGTCTAATTACAAGAGCAAGAAACTATATGGTAGATGAATTCCTACGAAGCGGGTTCACTCATATGCTTTTCATTGACTCGGACATTAATTTCAACCCCGAAGACATTTTGACATTGATTGCACTTGATAAGGACATTATTGGTGGTCCTTATCCTAAGAAGTCAATCAATTGGGGTGCTATCTGGAAAGGTTGCAAGAAAGTGTTAGCACAACCCAATTTTGATGAATCCAAATGGAACCCTGGAGAGTTAGAAGGCCTCGCCGGGGATTATGTATTTAATCCTGTTCCTGGAACAAAAGAATTCAGAGTTACTGAACCTCTTGAAGTAATGGAAATTGGTACAGGTTTTATGATGATCAAGAGGTCAGTCTTCCTCAAATTCAAGGATGAATTCCCACATCTATCATATAAACCAGATCACATCGGACAACCAAACTTTGATGGATCAAGATACATCCATGCATTTTTTGACACAGTTATTGATCCCAACACCCACAGATATTTGTCAGAAGACTACATGTTCTGTCAATACTGGAGGTCTATCGGTGGTAAGATTTGGTTGTGTCCATGGATGAAGACTACTCACATTGGTACATATGGGTTCCAAGGTGACATGCCAAAAATTGCTGCAATAACCGGAAGTTTGTAGCACACTCGTTTTTACTAAACATATAAGAAGATTATAAGGAATACAAAATGAGAAAAGTGATTGGACTGCTAGGTTTTGCCGGCAGTGGTAAAGGAACTGTAGCTGATATTTTGGTGGATCAATATGGTTATACCAAAATATCAATTGCTGATTCAGTAAAGGATGTTGCATCTGTTTTATTTGGATGGCCCCGAGACTTACTAGAAGGTGACACAAAAGAAAGTCGTGAGTTTAGAGAAACAAAAGACTTATTTTGGACTCGCAAACTGGGTTATGATTTTACACCAAGAATGGCACTCCAGAAGATTGGTACTGAAGCAGGTAGGGAAGTGTTTCATCCCGATCTGTGGATTTTTACTCTTGAGAAAAAACTGGAATATTCAAACAGAATTGTAATTGCAGACACAAGGTTTCCTAACGAGATTCAATTCCTGAAAAATAAAGGTGCTCAAATTGTAACTGTTACAAGAGGAAATTATCCAGAATGGTATGCCTGGGCAGTAAAACAAAACAGACGAGAACTTTGTTATGATCATATGCAGCAATACTATCCCGACGTTCATATTTCCGAATGGGCACGGTTAGGAACAAAGGAAGACTATATTATTCCAAATGAAGGTGATCTAAAAGATTTGGAAAGAGAGGTAAAATTGTTCTTGCAATGGAAACCAAAACGTGATATTATGACACTATCTGAAAATAAGGAGAACATTTATAATGAAACTATCTGAGCAAACAATTAATGTCCTGAAGAATTTTGCTAATATCCATTCCCGCATTGTGCTTGAACCAGGAAAGGTTCAGAAGACACTCGCGCCTGGGGATATCATCATGGCATCTGCAAACCTGGAAGAGATTACAGATCATAAGTTTGGAATTTATGACCTCAATCAGTTTCTGGGAAACATTGTTACACTGAAGGATCCTGAACTTGAATTTGGTGACAAGTTTGTTACTATTTCATCAGGAAGAATCAAGATGAAGTACCATGCATGTCCAACAGAATTGATTGAGGATTCTGATAATGCATTGATCAATCGTGAAGTAAAGGTGGACAATCCGGACGTGACGTTTACACTTGCCGGTGATGTATTAAATAACATTCTTCGCCTCGCATCGATGAATGAACTACCTCATTTGTCAATCCTGAGTGAAAGTGGTGAGTTGAAGTTGAGAGTGCATGACCGAGAAAATGATACGTCAAACTTTGTTGACGTTGATCTTGGAACACATGATGAAGACTTCGTTGCAACATTCAAGGTAGAAAATATCAAACTTATTGCCGATGATTATGTTGTCGATCTTTTGGTTGGTAAATTCGCAAGATTTACTGGTCAGACAAAAGGTGTGACATATTTCGTTGGCTTGGAGACAAATGATGAGTAAAGACAAATCAAAAAAGAAACCAAAGGTTGAAAAACCAAAAGGTGGATTGGCATTGTCAGAAGACAGATACCTTCTTAGGAAGGAAATGCCTGCTTCTGCATTGAAGGAAGTAGTTGACATTTCAGATATTGACTTGAATATTCCTGTCAATGAAAAAGAAGTAAAGTTATATGCCAAGCAAGATGATGCAGTCCTTTTTGATGATAGTGACAAACCGGTAGGTGTGTATAGAACATATTGTATTCAGCAATTATTCACATACACTGGAGTGCCCAAAGAGGGAGACATTGTATGTTGGTATAACGACCTTGGTCCATTGTGTGGTTCTGCCGGTTATATGTTGCTTCGCGATGGATACGTGAGAAGCACATATGCGGTTAGACGAGCATAATGTTCTTTTGGTTTTGGTTTTGGTATGGTTTTTTTATGGAGAATGAAATGGGACTAATTGGTCATAATAAGCAGACTGTAACAGTTAATTCGTTGAGTGTTACAGATAAAGAGAAGTTGAAGAATGCAGTAAGTGAATTAAACGATTCAATGACAAGAGTATCAGCAGAGAAGGACCTCCAAAAGGAGATTGTTGATGACCTGCATGAAAAACTAGGTCTTGAAAAGAAGTTGATTAGACGCCTTGCAAAGACTTACTTCAAGGCAAACTTCAATGAAGAAATGGAAGAAACAAAGAATTTCGAGGACTTCTACGCACTTCTTCTAACAAAATAATCGAAGGATATATTATGAAAGATTTTCTGTGGACTGAAATATATCGTCCAAAGACTGTGGCGGAATGCATTCTTCCAGATAGGTTGAAGTCTGTATTCCAATCTTACGTGGATAAAAGAGAGATTCCAAATCTCCTATTGACAGGTACAGCAGGTGTCGGTAAGACCACAATTGCAATTGCAATGTGTGAGGAAATCGGCATCAACTACATGTTTATCAAATCGTCCGAAGAAAGTGGTATTGACACAATCCGAAACAAGATTACCAACTATGCATCCACAGTATCATTGATGGGTGATAGAAAGGTAATCATTTTGGACGAGGCCGATGGTCTTTCACATGAAGCACAAAAGGCATTGAGAGGTGCAATCGAGGCATTCTCAAAGAATTGTACCTTCATTCTGACTTGCAATTACAAGGCAAAGATTATTGAAGCAATCCACTCACGTTCTGCGGTAATTGACTTCACACTTAGAAGTGAAGAAAAACCAAAGATGGCATCATTGTTCTATAAGAGACTTTGTGCAATTCTCAAAGAACAGAATGTGGAATATAAGCAAGATGTTCTTGTGAAAATTGTTGAGAAGTATTTTCCCGACTTCAGACGAATTGTAAATGAGTTGCAAAGGTATTCATCGACTGGAAAGATCGATGAAACCACTCTTGCTCAAATCAATGCAATCAAGAATATCTCTGATCTTGTTGCTCTATTGAAAGACAAGAATTGGTCTGGTATGCGTAAATGGGTAACACTAAACTCAGATACAGACCAGGCAACAATCAATCGAAAGATTTACAATGGCATGAGTGAATTTCTGAAACCAGAAAGCATCCCCCAATGCGTTGTGATTATTGGTAGGTATCAGTATCAGGCAGCATTTGTCAGTGATTTAGAAATAAACATGGTTGCAATGTTGACTGAAATCATGGTAGAGTGTGAATTTTTACCATAACTAAATATATTTGTCGCAGTTGTCTGCGACAAATGGAGGTTAGGATGATAACAAACGAAACCAGACGGAAAATGTCTGAATCGGCAAAGAAAAGAGTTGCTAGGGGCATACTCCCAGATAATACTGGGAAATCACCTTGGAACAAAGGTAAAACTGCAGCTGATGATAAAAGAATTGGAGAATATGCAAATAAACAAAAAGGACAAAAAAGAACAGGTAATTATTTTTCTCCCATACGATGGAAAGGTAAAGATAATCCATGGTATGGAAAACAAAGAAAAGGATCAGATAGTCCAAGATGGGTCGAGCATCGTCATTCTAGGGAGTATAAAGATTTTTATAACAGTGTAATTTGGGAAAGTGAAAAGACATACATAAAATATAAGAATGAAATAAACCCATATGATCATCCAAGAACACTTTGTGGCGTTCCTGGAGGTTATCAATTAGACCATATAAAGTCAATTGATTTTGGATGGAAAAATGGGTTAACAATTGAAGAATTGAGCTGTAAAGAAAATTTACAAATGTTATTATGGGAAGAAAATATAAAGAAATCTAACAAACAATGAATTCCTATAAATATCCAACAACCCAAAGGGGGAAGGATATGGCAAGAATTATCGTTAGACCACCAGGTTCAGGCAGACAATTTAGACATGGTGGTTTCCATTCATATCACAGAGGTAGTCCCATTCCAGGATTTGTGGGTGGAGTGTTTGGTGGTTTGATTGGTTCTGCAATTGCAAATTCAAATCGCGATGACTATGATGAAAGAGACATTGAAGAAGAAAATGATGCCCGTGTAAAGAAGTTACTGGACTTCATTAATACAGCACCTCCAGGTGCCACAGTGAAATTAACACCAGATGAATTCAAACTCCTAAGCATGAAACAAATGGTATATTGGCAAGAAAAGCAACCATTTGTAGCAGGGAGATTGATCGAACAATAACTAAGGATTTTATTATGACAGTTTTTGATCTTGACCTTAAGTTGGAAGAAAAAGAAGATAGGTATACTCTGCCACGAGATAGAATCCTACAAAGATTCTACTCTGATGGTGCATATACTACGCGGTATGACAATATTACTCGCAATAGGACTATCACAGAAACAGAGAAGGTCTTTTACACAGACCTTCCTGAAAAAGCAGATATGTTCCACATAAACTATCTATCTTATCTCAATTCCTCATACGCAATGCATAGAAAAATTGTATTGACACCAGACATTTTTTGGTATACAATTACATGTGAAATTGCGAAGCATGTGAAGAAATTTCCAGAGGAACACAGAAGTCTATTCACAAGACAACCAGGTAAGGTTAGTATTATTGTTCCTTGTTCCTCAGAGGAAGAACCTCTGAGAATGGATGCAATCTATGATAAACTGATGGAACTTGTGCCTACAAATACAAAGGCATTCCTTCCAAAGTTTTCTACAACCACTGAGAATTCCAGAATGGCAACACTTGCCGCGTTCCTGGAAACATGCTCACCTTACTACAATTATATGATGCTTCTGTGTGGTTTCATATCAATTAAGGTAACTGGTACTCTGGATGATTGGGACAAGTTATATGAATGCCTGAATGAATTGATTGTAAACTTCAATTCTATTGGTAGCTCACTTGCTCATTTCTTGACTTTTTCAGTTGCACCTATTGTTCTGGGTATTATCGAGGCTCTGAAGAGGAAGGATTCTGAATTCTTTAAGGATATCTTCTATGATAAGAGGTGTGGTTCTGGGCATGATGCGGTTGATGGATGGTTCACAAAGATGTTTATGGAAATTCCTAACCCAGCAAAGGTTGATAATTTTTCATCACACATCACAGTAGTTCCTTATACAACCTTACCATCTGGTAGAAATTGGAATATGGTATTTGCTTTGGCACATTCAAACAAAGACAAGGATGGATTCCTTGTTCCTGAGTTTTCTCGTGCTCAAATGCTCAAGTTACCAAACCCAGTTTATACAACGATTGAACCACAAGAACCCATTTTACCTAGGTATGAGGTTTATGACGTTAAGGCAAATACCCGCACATTGAAGGCAGAATATACTATAGAACAATCTCAAGACCTGGAAGCTGTGCATAGTATCGGAGAGGAAGATGAATAATTCAAACACATCAAATACCATAACTGAGGTGGATTTTGACTTTTTCTTAACTTTCCCTCTAGATATGCCGGATTTAAAAATTGATGAAGGCCCAGCATTTATGAATGTGATTTTCAAATATGAATATTGGGGAGATAAAGACTGATGGCGGACCTATTTAAGGAAATTATCCCTGCTATACTGCAAACCAAGCAAAATGTCCTGGAAGAGGAAAAAGACTATGTGCCATTCATTGTAAATAGAGCATTATCCTATCACTATGATTGTATTATGTTTGCCAATGAAATGAACAGGTTGCCTAATCTGGACCGGAAGCTTCAGTTTGATTTTTATCTAAATACCATTAGGTCATATAAGAGACCTTTTCAAAAATGGCAAAAGCGCGAAACTGTTGAAGATTTGGAAATTATCAAAGAATATTTTAACTATTCTAACGAAAAGGCCAAGCAAGCTATGACAGTCCTGACTTCTGCCCAAATTGATGAAATAAGAACAAAAATATATAAAGGTGGAAGTGAAAATGGTCCAAAACATAGACGAACTATTCAAGGAGCTAATAGAGGTAAAGCTTCATAACGAAGATGACTTCCTAAAGGTTAGGGAAACCTTAACACGTATCGGGGTCGCACCAAAAAAGGACAAAATCCTCTATCAATCTTGCCATATTCTACACAAACAGGGTAGATATGCAATTGTTCATTTCAAACAAATGTTCCTATTAGATGGTAAGAATTCTGACTTTTCAGAAGACGATAGAGCTAGGTTAAATACGATTGCAAACCTTCTTGAGGAATGGGGTCTGGTGGAAATAGTTAACCCAGCCAAAACTGTGAGTCCAGTCGCACCTTTGAATCAAATAAAAATCATCACTCATAAAGAAAAACCAGAGTGGCAATTAGTGGCAAAATATACATTTGGAAAGAATATACAGCGAAAGGAATAAATTATGAGTGTGAAACCGGATTTTGAATCTTATACAGCACATGGGGTTGTCGTGGGACCTAATGAACTAGTAGTTGAACAGTCGGTGAGATTGGAAATGATTAAACTACTACTACCACAAAATCCAAATGCACCACTAATATCGGTGTTAAAAATAGCAAATCTTTATACTGACTTTATTTTGAGAGGTGATATACCGAATGACAAAACTAAAATTTTATAAGACACACCCAGACATTGAACTACCAAAGTTTCAGACAGAGCAAAGTGCCTGTTTTGATATTTGCTTTAGACAAGATGGTAAAACTCACTATGAGGGATTTAATTCTTTCAATTCACCAATAAAGAGAAATTTCTCCACCGCTTCAATTCATATTGCTTCCGGCGAAAGAGTTATGGTTCCTACCGGTTTGATCATGGATATCCCTGAAGGATACTCAGTCAGAGTCCATCCAAGGTCTGGTCTATCATTCAAGAAAGGTATTATTCTTGCGAATTTGGAAGGTATTGTTGACTCGGATTATGTTGAGGAACTATTCCTGCTTATCCACAATACCTCATTGCTTGGGATTACTTTCCAGAATGGTGACAGACTTGCTCAGGGGGAATTGATTAAGTTGGAAACATACACAATGGAAGAAACTACCGAACGTCCTGCTAAGAAGACCAGCAGGGATGGTGGTATGGGTTCCACTGGTGTTTCAAAGGAAAAAAAGGTCAAGACTGAGAAAAAGCTTGACAAAGAAGAAGCAGTATAGTATAAATACAGAGTTGGGGTGATAGGTGTTGCGTTCCCCAACCACTTGCCTAATGGGAGTGGAAAACACCAAAACTTGCTTAAAGAGGAGTTTAAAAGCATGACAAACGATCTAGATAAAATTTGGCCTTCCCTAACAAAGGGTGCTATTGGTTTTGATGACCTTGTGAATAGAATCAAGAAATTCAATGCAGGAACACTTCCAACTGTTCCAACATACCCACCTTACAATATCAAGAAGACCGATGAAAACACCTATGTCATTGAAGTGGCATTAGCAGGGTTTTCAAAGAACGATATTACACTTGAATTGAGGGACAGTACCCTGGTAATTTCAGGATCCATCAAGTCGAATGAACAGAATGATTATATCTTTAATGGTATCGCAGACAGAGCATTTACACATAGATTTACTCTCGCTGATACAATCGAAGTTAAGAATGCTGATCTGATTAATGGTATGCTGAAGATTTGGTTAGAAAAGTTTATTCCAGAATCTTCTAAACCAAAGATCATCGACATTAACGATGGTTCGGAAACAAAGTCAAAGAAAAAAGACGTTGCTTAATTTGAAGTAATTTGAAAGGCGGGCCCGCAAGGCTCGCCTTTTTGACTAAATACCTCAAACCACTAAAGAGGGACAAATAATGAGCACCATTAGCATACCATTACAACTACAAACCTACCTAAAGAAAAACGGATTCTATAAGGGTGCCCTTGATGGGAAACTAGGATCAAGCACATATGATGCTATCGCATTAGCAATCCAAGCACAAGGTGTCAACACCAAGGGTTGGAACAAAAAGAGATTATATACAGGTGGCCAGCAAGTTCTATTCAGAGCAAATAAAATCGAAACAGGTATTGTTGATGGCAAAGAAGGTCATGTAACAGAATACGCAAGAGAAAAGTTCCTTGCACTGATCACCATAAACTATGTTGATGAAACGGAGAAGTTGGTAGATGTAGGTGCAATTAAACCTGTTCCCGTGAAAGTTTCCTCTTCTGCAATTTCTTCATCACACTGGCCACTACAAAAGAATTGCACTTCATTTTATGGCAAACCAGGATCAAATCAGGTAGATGCGATCATGCCATATCCATTGCGTGTTGCATGGGACTTGAAGTCAACTGTTAAGAAATTCAGTGTTCACAGACTAGTGAAGGTGAACATTGAAAGAGTCTTTCAAAGAACCCTTGATTACTATGGTTATGAAAGAATTAAGGAACTGCACCTTGATCTTTGGGGTGGTTGCCTAAATGTTCGTAAGATGCGTGGAGGAAAGAATTACTCTATGCACTCTTGGGGTATTGCAGTTGACATGGATCCAGATAGAAATGGATTCAAGACTTCATGGAAGAATGCGGAATTCTCTAAACCTGCTTACAAGCAGTGGGTTCAATTTTGGTATGATGAAGGTGCTATCAATCTTGGTCTAGAGAGAAACTTTGATCCTATGCACTTTCAGTTTGCACGTTTGAGATAAGAAAGGTTTTATATTATGGAAAATTATGTTTCGGAAAGATCACTTGAATTGCAGGAAATGGCATTGATACGAATTAAACAACTGCAATCAGAAGTGGATGCAATGATTACTGAAGCAGGCGGAGCCCCAGGTGGACAAATCAAAGACTTTAAGTTACTGTCTAAGGAAAAACTCCTAGAGGCCGCAGCAAAACTACAGGAAGTGGATGATCTTTTCATTAAATTCTGTCCAATACAGAGTATCGTTAAGGAAGTTCAGGAAACTACACATTGCATCCAAGATATGGTGGATTTGATTACTGAATCTGATATAGCAGTTCAGGGTGAAATTGAACAACTAAGTGAATTGATCCAGAAGATGAAAGCATCGGGAAAAACAGATACAGAAATTCTTGATGAACTTGAATCAGTTATGAAACATATCATTGAGTATTGTAAGACTGGGTGGAGATAATATGAGTAGTTTGAGAAATTTTTGTATGATTACAAAAGATGCGTTGGATGTTAGGGTTTGTGATGAATTGATTGAAGTCTTCAAAGCAAACCCCGACTACCATGAAAGATATGATAATAATGGTACCCCAAATTTCACGCAACTAAATCTCACAAAACATAAAGAATTGATTCCTGAAATTCAGGCATATCTGTCTTGGCAGGCCTGGGGTTTACTACAAACATATAAGGAATCAGTATCAGAAACCAAATACTGGCCTGAACAATATATGTTTGAAGAATTCAGAATCAAACATTACAAGGGGGATGGTCACGATCAATTTGATATGCATGTGGACGCAATCTCAGCATCCACCGCAAAAAGGTTCTTTGCTTTCTTCTGGTATCTGAATGATGTTGAAGAAGGTGGTGAAACAGTATTCCCAACCCTTGATCTGGTTGTTAAGCCAACCAAGTCAACCAGTTTCATGTTTCCACCATTGTGGTTATATCCACACAGAGGAAACCCAGTAACAAAAGGTGAAAAGTACCTATTGAGTTCATACCTACATTATATGGAGTAATTATGGAAGTTAAAGTATTACCCACGGTGGTGGTGATCACACCCACCATCGGCCAGGATTCGCTTGAAAAAGCAATTGAATCTGTCAAAAATCAAACATATACAAATATCAGACACCTGATTGTTATTGATGGCCCACACTATTATGGAACAGCTCTCAATATAATCGATAAGAATATGTCCAGTGAGCATAATGTTATGATTGCAACTCTACCAGAAAATACTGGTGCAAACGGTTTCTATGGTCATAGAGTATATGCAGCATTCCCACATCTAGTCAATGAAGACCTTGTTGCCTTTCTTGACGAGGATAATTGGTGGGATCCAGATCACATTCAAAGTCTAGTCGATACATTTAAGGAAAATAAGGATTGTGCATGGGTTCACTCATTGCGCAAAGTATATGTTGGTGATGAATTCCTAGCAAATGATTGCTGTGAATCTATTGGTAGATGGCCTATTGCATGGACAGCAGATAGAAACGATCCTGAATATCTTGTTGACACATCTTCCTATCTTTTTCATCGCGAATTCATAAAACAGACCTGTCATTTGTGGCATTGGGGTTGGGGTGGTGATAGACGATTCTTTATGTTGGTAAAAGATGCTGCACCCTATGCAACCTCAGGAAAGCATACATTGAATTACAAGTTGCCAGATATGAACAAGGCATATGGTGGTCAAATGGACATTTTTGAAAAGTACAATGAAGAAACAAAACGAAAATATGGAGGATATCCTTGGAATTAGTAACTCTTAAGATAATCGAGGGAAACCTCCAATCACAGTGTCGCCAAGATGAATGGGTTTTGGAAGAAACAAACAAGAAACGAAACGGATATTTTGTAGAATTCGGTGCAACAGATGGTAAGACGATTAGCAACACCTATGGTCTTGAAAAAGACTATGGGTGGACTGGTATCGTAGCAGAGGCAAATCCAATATACAAGGATGCATTGATTGCTAATAGATCATGCGCAATCTATACAGGTGCAGTATATACCCATGATGATGGTGTGAAATTCAATATGACCGTTGCTTCTGATCTATCAACCATTAGTGGTTATGGTACAGATGATGAACATGCAATCAATAGACTTTCGGGGAATCTTATCAATGTTGAAACATGCACCTTGAGACAGTTGCTTGAACGTAATGACGCACCAACAAATATCGACTATATAGCTATAGACACAGAGGGCAGTGAATATGACATCCTTAAGTGTTTCTTTGATGATCCACAGTCAGACAAATATAATGTTCAGTTATTTACTGTTGAGCATAATTTTACTCCAGCAAGAGAGAAAATTAAAGGACTGATGGAAGAACAAGGATATGAGAGAGTAAGAACTGACATATCCAGATTTGATGATTTTTATAGGAAGAAAATATGAGCAAGACTGCAATAATTGGTGGTGCTTCTGGCTACACCTGGAACGATTTGAAGTATTGGGTGAATTCTATTAGACAAACTGATTTTGATGGTGATATTGTTATTGTTACTGACAATATGACAGTTGAAACTCAGGACAAGTTACTTGAAAAGAATGTTCTTATCCATGCATTTGGAAATAGAAATTCTGAAGGTAATGTAGTAAATCTAGAGAAGAATTTACCTCCCCATGTATCTAGGTTTTTCTACATTTGGGATTTTCTAAATCGAAATGAATATGATATAGTTACAGTAACAGATACTCGTGACGTTATCTTCCAAAGCAATCCAGATACCTATTTGAGATTCTTTTCACTCGGTAATATTGTTGGATCCAAAGAAGGATTGACTTATGAAAATGAACCTTGGGGTAAATCAAATCTCTTCCAGTCTTTTGGGCCATACTTCTATAATAGGATTAAGGATAAGGAAATTTTGAATGTTGGTGTTATTGGTGGTGATGCAGCTTCCATTAAGGACCTAATGCTTTTAATTTTCCAGTTGAGTTTTAATAGACCAATTCCAATTGTAGACCAGGCAGTCTATAATTTCATTCGATATGAATTTGAAAAATCATTCCACTTTATGGATAACGAGAGTCCATGGGCAATTAATCTTGGTACCACTATCGAGGCAGTAAAGGCGGGATATGGTGATCTTGGGCAAGCTTGCCGATATGATCATAAGTTACTTGAAAAGTACGAAAAAGATTACCTACTCATGCAACCAGTAATTAAAGGTGATACTGTGATGAATTCTGATGGTGGACAATATTATGTGGTGCATCAATACGATAGAGTACCAAAACTAAAAGATATGATCCAAATTAAGTATGGAGACTGATATGAATAATGACGTTGGTATGATGCTCAAAGACCCCGAGTTATATACCGTTAAAGAAAAGATGACTGTGCAAATGTGGCCACCTTCAATCGATAATGTTGCTGATAGCATGATGCCATATGTCAATAGAATGGCAGCACCCGTCAGAATTCTCATTGTGGGAACATTCAATGGTGAAGCAGCATATCGTTTCCTAGAATTGGATGAAAAGAAAAAGATAGGTGAAATAGTTTCCTTAAGTATCACAGACGACGAAATCCCATTTAACATAACTGCGGAAAGAAACCTGCAAGGAAAGGACGTTGTTCTCGGAACAAGTATTCCCGAAACAGAGTTATTTGACCTGGTATTTGTAAATTCGGAAACTAAGATTCCACTTGACAGTCTTTATGAAAAATACTATAATAACGTCAAAGTAGGTGGTATCATCTGTGGAAATGATCACCACAAAGAAAAGGTGCGGGAATATTTGGCAGTTTTTATGAGGGAAAAGAAATTAGGACTATCCCTGAATATTTCCAATAGAACAGTGTGGTTTTTATATAAGCACGCAAGGAGAGGTTAGTATGGAATTACCATTGACAACAATCAATACATATCCTGTGGAACTTTTCAAAACAGACAAGATCAAAACATTGGTTGACAATAAAAGGTGTTTTATTATATTGGGAGAGCCCAGCAGCTCAAATCTTATCGATGTGGATAAGATTGTAGGTGTTGTAAATGAACTGAAAGAAGACAAAGAAGATTTAATCGTTGATTTTAATGTATTGAAAACTCCAATGGGAACATTGTTCCAAGCTTTGTTTGACAACAATGCAAAAATAGCATTGCGTCCTTGTGGTGTTGGGCAAGTCGATCTTAATAACAACGTAACTGAATATACACTCAACTATTTTTGGATTGATGCAGCATGAAAACAGCGTTGGTATTAGGAGCAGGTGGATAAAGGTTTCAATTTTACTAAATACTCCTGTGTAACAACAGGAGATACAAATGGAAAAAACCGGATTTATCTATATTTGGTATGATCGCAAACACAAAAAATACTATATCGGAAGTCATTTAGGGACAGAAGATGATGGTTATGTTTGTTCATCTAGGTGGATGCGTCAATCTCACAAGCGCAGACCACAAGACTTTAAGAGAAGGATCCTTCAGAGAAATATCAGTAAAGAAGTGCTAAAAGAAGAAGAACATAAGTGGTTGAAGTTAATTAAAAATGATGAATTGGGTAAAAAATACTACAACTTAACCATTGCTTTGAACGGCAATGGTTGGGAAAAAGGAAAAGAACGATCTGAAAAAACAAAGAAGAAAGTTAGTGATGGTGTTAAACGTGCGTGGGAAGACGGTAGACTCAATAAAGAACTTTGTGGTAAAAAAGGAACTGTTCCCTGGAATAAAGGAAAAACTGGAATTTATTCTGAGGAAACTAAACAAAAACTTCGTGATGCAAGAAAGAAGCAAGTATTTTCTCTAGAAGCAATTGAAAAAAGAACATCTAAACTTCGGGGTAAGAAGCGAAGAAAAGAAGATATAGACAAGATGGTACAAACAAAAAAGGAACGCAGAGAAGCAGGACTTTATAAACCTGTGATTCCGTGGAACAAAGGATTGAAATTGAAATGTCAAAATTAAAGACCGCCCTGGTTTGTGGTGCTGGAGGATTTATAGGCAACCACATGGTGAATAGGTTAGTCAAAGAAGGGTATTGGGTAAGAGCAGTAGACCTGAAGGAACCAGAATACTCAAAGACAAATGCAGATCATTTCATTATCAGAGATTTGCGTGATGCCAGAGAAGTAAGTGAGTTAATATCATATGCAGGTTGTCTAAGAAATCCTAACCAGTTATTTTCAAGAGAATTTGATAAGGGGTTTGATGAAATCTATCAATTTGCAGCAGATATGGGTGGTGCTGGATTTGTATTCACAAAAGAGCATGATGCAGAAATCATGCATAACTCTGCCACAATCAATCTGAATGTCCTTGATGCATTGAGCAAAAGAAAAGATGGTCATAAGACTAAGATTTTCTATTCATCTTCTGCTTGCATCTATCCAGAATACAATCAATTGAATCCAGACAATCCAAAATGCGATGAAGCAAGTGCATATCCTGCAATGCCTGATAGTGAATATGGTTGGGAAAAACTCTTTAGTGAAAGACTATATGATGCATATCGTAGAAATTATCACCTTCAGACATATGTTGCTAGGTTTCATAATATCTATGGACCCTTGGGAACATGGCAAGGTGGTAGAGAAAAATCACCAGCAGCAATTTGCAGAAAAGTAATCAAGGCAACAGATCAAATTGAAGTATGGGGTGATGGTAAGCAAACTCGATCATTCCTGTATATCGATGATTGCATTGATGCAGTTAGATTACTTATTAATTCCAATTTCAGAGGACCAGTAAATATTGGTTCAGAAGAAATGGTAACTATCAATGAATTGGTTAATACTGTCAAGTCCATTGCAGGTAAGAATGATCTAAAGGTTGTTCATGTTGAAGGACCTCAGGGTGTCAGAGGAAGAAACTCTGACAACGAATTGATTGAAGCAAAGTTGGATTGGCATCCAAATGTATGTCTCTATGATGGTTTGAAAAGAACCTATAAGTGGATTGAGGAACAGGTTAATGGATAAACCAAATTTAGACACAATGTATAGTGCCTATTTGGATGGCACACTACAGGATTATTGTACCAAACATGATTTAGATTTTGTATTGGTAAATATGGTTATGAAACACTGGCCTACTGCATTGGCCCATGGTATTATTCATGGTTGGCCAACAACCGAACAAGTTGAGGAGATTACAAAAAATGCATCCACCAAAAAAGAAGATTAAATGTGTGTTACATAATTGGTCTCCTTGGAGAAGAATACAGAATGGAGCAGGCACAGAAACTAGAATTTGCGAAGACTGCCACATAACAGAAACCAGACAATCTAAAATAAAGTATGATGCGGTTTACTTAGCAACCATGGAAGCAAGTAAAGAATTGGAAACATTGAGAGAAACTTTAGAGAAAAAAGATGAAACCATTACTTAAACTTGGGTTCACAGATACATTTGGTGCCATTGAAGAATTCTTTACTGAAACACTTTCTACAGAATTTGAAATTGTAAGAGACGATGAAAATCCAGACTATCTCATTTTTGGAGATAGGAATTTTGGGGAGAACAATTTAAGGTATGACGAAACTAAGTGTATTAAGATTTTTTACACGGGAGAGAACCAGAGGCCTTACAATTATCGATGCCATTACGCTATTAGCTTCGATCACGATGATAATGGCCGTAACTATAGGCTACCCCTTTATGTAATATATGATTGGGACAACAAGCGAAAGAAGGTAAACAATTCCAAGACCTTTGCTAGAACTTCCTACTCAATGAGCAAACATGAATTCGAGCAAAGAAAGTTTTGCTCATTTGTTGTCAAGAATGGTGGTTGTCAAAAGAGAAATGACTTCTTCCATATGTTGAGTGAATATCAACCAGTCGATGCAGCAGGACCACTATTCAACAATGTTGGATACATACTAGAAGGTGGTGAAAGGGCAGTGCAGACAAAGTTGGAGTTTCTACCAAAATATCGGTTTAATCTCTGCTTTGAGAATTCATCCTATCCAGGTTACGCAACAGAAAAACTTTATGAAGCAATGATGGGTAACACAATTCCTATCTATTGGGGAAGTCCAACTATTGAAATGGACTTCAACCCAGATGCATTCCTAAATTGGCATGACTATGGTAATGACGACGATTTTATAGAAGCAATTAAAAGAGTAAATGAGGACTACTATCTCTACCAGGATATGTATTGTCAACCACTCTTTGGCAGAAAAAACAAATTTATGGACTTGAGTAAATTTGTAAGTTGGTTCATGCTAAACGTGTATAAGGGATCGGGATTATGAGCACATTTATTTGGGTGCTTGTCACATGGACAGCATTTAGTTTCATATATGCTTTCTTCATAGCAGACAGAATTCCCGACGGTTTATTTTGGTTCATACTTGATTTTATCATTGCTGCACCAGCAATAATAATTATGATAGCATGTGTCGTATTATACGAAACTATAGATAACTTTTTTAATAGGAGAAAAAAATGAAGTATCTAGTTATGGCAATTGCAACATTTGGTTTGGTTGCATGTAAGGAAGACAGTGGTGTTCATCTAGGAACATTCAAGGCAGACTGTGCAGCAAAACAAGGAACACTTGCTGAAGTTGCCGGTTCGCCAAACGAATATACCTGCACACTACCAGACGGTTCAGTATTGAAGACAACTGAAAAGAAGTGACATGAATAAAGCATTGATCATTACACCTACTGGGTGTCCTTATTTTCTCGATGAAGAATTTGATAAGGATAATCATTGGGTATTCAGAAAACCTGGAAGATCGTTTGAAACTTGTGCTGTGATCTTCAACGATTTTGAACCAGAACCTGGAACATATGATATGGTCATTCACCATAAAGGTAGGAAATGGTCAATGCTTCCAGAAATTGCAAACAAAGTGAAATGGGAAAATTATGACTACATTGCTTATTTTGATGATGATTATTGTACTGATATTCAGTCAATCGAGACGGCGTTAAGTATTGCAAGAAGACATGATATGGGATACTTTCAACAGAGCTTGACATCCTGGACGGTTTACCCTATACTAGAGCACAATCCCGATTTTGTATTTACGGAAACTAATTTTACGGAACTTGGAGTACCTTTCTTCCGGAATGATATATTCCGAAAGGTACTCCGTTTCTTTACAGATTATAAACCAGGAAATGCGGAATGGGGAATGGATAAGGTGTTATGTTTCTATTTGCAGATGAACGCCCATATTATCCATGCAAGTAAAATCAAGCATATGAGACGTGAAAGTTCCTATGATAAAACAGAAGGTTTCCGAGAAATGGATTACCTGATGCGGGAATGGTTCCCAAAGTATATGAAAGACAAATTCAACCTAGATTATCAGTATGATGATCGACAGGTTGAATTTGCAGGTCTAAAGAAGGTTTCATCATGAAATTAGAAGATATTACAAGAGTTAGTATTTTGGCACGATTACTAAACGAAGCAAAAATGCAGTTGGATACATTAAAGTCAAAAAAATTCAAAGAGACTATAATTGTAACAATGTATGAAGATGGTGCTAGAGATTTACCACCAGTCACCTTCAACATTCGTTTTGATGAAGCTTTACATAAATCATTGGTCAGATCAATGGAAGAAAGAATTGAAAGGTTGGAGAATGACATAATTGATTGTGGAGTTGAACTATGACGCTATATTATCAGTGCAGACTTGAACAAAAGACAGATGAAGGTATCATCCACCAGGTTGCGTGGATTGAGGAAAAAGGCGCAAAGCACGGACTTAGAGTCCAATTGATTGGTGAGGAAGGTCTTTGGGAAGTGAAAACAGTATCTCAACCGGGTATGAATAAGGTTGATATTCACAATCACAAGACAGCAAAGGGTCTTAAGTCAATCCATTTTTCGAGGTAAATTATGACAGTTGCAGCATTTTTATATGATAACTACTATTGTTGGAGTCCCAAAAAGTCTTTCGCTGGTGTTTTTGCTGATGTGGACGAAGCAAAAGAATCACTTAGAGGTGGTAGATATGAAAAGCAAAATCTAGAGACTTTAAATTTGGATACATATGAGTTTTTGAGGTTTGTATGGAATCCTATTTATGAGAGGAAAGAAGAAGACGGAAAAGAATTCTTCAAACTGAGTTACAAAAACGGCGGTAATGCACCTGAACCAGAATGGATAGAAGCTGAATATTGGCCACCTAGTGCCAAAGATGGAAGATATAGTACAGAAACACAAGCAAAATATGATGCTGGATTTTGGAGTGGAAATGACTAAACGAGTATTATTGACGGGTGGAGCAGGTGGAAAAATCCAGATTTTAGAAAAAATCAAATCGAAAAGAAAAAGTTAATGTGGTCTACAGGAGAATTTATGGGTAATAAAGGAAAATCGTGGTTTACTGACGGAACAAAAAATATAATGTTAGCATCAAATGATGTAATTCCGAAAGGATTTTATAAAGGGAGAGTATTTCATGGTTAAGCGCTGTCTCCTGACAGGTGGAGCTGGGTTTATAGGCCACCACATTATTGATTTGTTCCTAGAAAAGACCGATTGGGAGATTGTATCTCTTGATCGGTTGGACTATTCTGGAAACCTAAACAGGTTACACAGTGTTCTAGAGAAGTATCCTAAAGAAACACAACAAAGACTTAAGGTGGTATGGCATGATCTAAAGGCGCCCATATCAGACCTAACCAAGAATTTCATTGGTGATCCAAATATTATCCTGCACCTTGCAGCATCCAGTCATGTTGATAGGTCTATCACTCACCCAATGGAATTTGTGATGGATAATACTGTGGGAACAGTAAACGTTCTAGATTTTGCAAGAGGTTTAAAGAACCTTGAACGTATGATCTATTTCAGCACAGATGAAATCTTTGGTATTGCACCTCCTGGTGTATCGTACAAGGAACGTGACAGATATAACTCAACCAACCCCTATTCTGCTTCCAAAGCAGCAGGTGAGGAATTCTGTGTTGCCTATGAAAATACCTATAAACTTCCAATCTTCATTACTCATTGCATGAATGTCTTTGGTGAACGTCAACACCCAGAGAAGTTCATTCCATTGTGTATTAGGAAGATTAGAGACTCAGAAAAGATTTTCATCCATAGTGATTCAACACGTACAATCCCTGGGTCAAGATTCTATATACATGCAAAGGATGTGGCAGATGCAATTCTGTTTATATTAACTCTATCACCTGAAAACTTGAAAACAATTTACACACCAGATTGGGGTGGTGCAAAATGCCCCAAGTTCAATATTGTTGGTAAGGAAGAAATCAATAACCTTGAATTGGTAAAGATGATCGCAAATGCACAAGGTAGAACACCTATCTGTGAAATGGTTGACTTCCATTCATCCAGACCTGGTCATGATTTGAGGTATGCACTTGATGGTGGGTATATGAAAAGTCTGGGTTGGGAACCAAGGTTTAGTCTTCAGGAAAGAATCAGTGAAGTGACTGAATGGTCACTTGCAAACAAAGAATGGATTGAAATATGACCAATGATATGGAAACAATTGAGATAAACAAAAAATATGGATCGGGAGCATATCCTTCCGATATTCTCAGACATGAATTTGATAACCTAACAAAAAGTTCTGATAAATGGGAACATTATTTTGGTATATACACTCATTTCTACCACCAATTGAAAAGTCACCAAAGATGTGATATAAAGTCAGGGCAAGTTTTGGTTGAGGTAGGTGTTCAACAAGGTGGTTCATTGGAGTTATGGGGTAATGTTTGGCCTGGTCAAGTAATTGGTATTGACGTTGATCCAGAATGTCTAAAACTCAAGTATGATAATCCAAGTATCAGTGTTGAATTAGGCGACCAGGGTTCACCACATTTCTGGGATGACTTCCTATCAAGGCATCCAAGGATTGATTTTTTCATTGACGATGGTGGACATAATATGGACCAACAGATTATCACCTTTGAGAAAGTATTCCCAAAACTATCAGTTGGAGGCATATACATTTGTGAAGATTGCCATACTTCCTACATGCAATACAATGGTGGTGGATTGAATGTAAAGGGATCATTTATTTCCTATGCAAAATCCTACATTGATATTATCCATGCAGGATGGTGGGAAGAAATGAATGCAGACTTGGAACAAAGGAAGAAAATTGGGAAAGACTTGACTTCTGTCCATTTTTATGATAGTATAGTCGTGTTTGAAAAGTTTGGAAAAGCGGAAATGAAGCGAGTGACACCCAAAGGGAAATAAATGGCAAAGACCTGGTATTTTGCAGAATGTAAAAAATGCATGGAAGTTTGCCGAGTAATGGTAAATAATCCAAAATGCACCGCCGCTTATTTGGGAGATTATAATAGACAAATAAGCAAGTGGTTGATTAAGCATTATGGTTGCGAACTGACACTAGGATGGCGTGATGACCACCTAGATGCATTGTGGCCACAAGGATATGAAGTTAAAGATTTGTGGTTTGAGAAAACTGATGAGCAATTGGAAGATGATGAAGATGTTTGAGAATGGACCAGTAGAAGAATTAAAGACGTGTTTGGCATGTGGTGGGAATTGTTTGACTCCACTACTAGACCTAGGAAAGCAACCACCAGCAAATTCACTTAAGAAAACTGCAATTCAGGTACAGGAACAATTTCCCCTTGCAATTAATCGTTGCTTGGATTGTTACCATGTCCAGTTGACGCATATTGTCAATCCTGAAATTCTGTATAAAGATTACCCATATGTAAGTGGTACTTCAAAGACTATGATGGAATACTTCGAGTGGTTTTCTAAATTTGCTGACGAATATTATAAGTCACTTAATGACAGAACACCAAAGGTAATTGTAGAGATTGGTTGCAATGATGGTTCACAATTAGACCAATTCAATAAATTAAACGGAAAATTTGTGACAATTGGTGTTGATCCTGCTGAAAATATTATAAAGAGTGCTAGAAAAAAGTCTGATCAACACATTTTGTATTGTGGATTTTTTGATAATGAATTTGTCGAATGGATGCACGATGACATTGAATTTGGCTATAACAAACCAGATATTGTAGTAGCACAAAATGTGTTTGCTCATAATCCAGACCCATTTACATTTTTAAACAATGTAAAAAATATGATGGCAGCTGATGGTTTGTTATTCATCCAAACTTCACAGGCAAATATGATTTTGAATGGTGAGTTTGATACAATTTACCATGAGCACATTTCATTCTACAATATTAACTCGATGCAAGAGCTGTGCAAAAGAGCAGGGATGGAACTGATTGATGTTATCAAAACTCCTTTGCACGGAACTAGTTACATTTTTGTTATTGGTCAAACCCCACCTGTGACCTCAACAAAATACAGAATCGAAAATCTGATTGCGATGGAAAAGGCAGTAGGACTCTATAGTCCAAAGACTTACTATGAATACAAAAAGAAGTGTGAAGCATTGCCTCAAAAACTGACTGATGAAATTACTCAATATTGGAGAAGTGATGTTGGTAAGATGGTAGTTGGTTATGGTGCCGCAGCAAAGGGCATGACACTAATTAATTACACTGATATTGGTAAATACATGAGTTGCATTGTTGATGATAACCCATTGAAGCAAGGTAAGTTTGCTCCTGGTTCAAAGCTTCCGATTATCAATTCTGATTTTCTAAAGACAACAGAGGACTCAATTGTATTCATTCCTCTTGCTTGGAATTTCTTTGATGAAATCGTATCGAAGATCAAATCTATCAGAGACAATCCAAATGATGTTTTTGTCAGATATTTCCCAAAGGTTGAAAGTTTTAGGATAGACAATGATTAAGAAAATCCTATATTACCACATGTACCTGACCGATGAACCAAGTACATGGACTAATATATTCCTTGAACAGATGAAGGCAATGGAAGATTCCGGACTCTTGAGTGAGTTGGATATGATTAAGATTGTTGCAATCACTCAGGATGATGAACGTATCAGAGAATTGGAATCACTGTGTTCCACTGAAATGGCAGCTGACAAGGGTGTTAATTTTGATATTCATTTTGTCAAGAACCCCTGGGCAAATGATATTGCGATGATGGAAAACCTTGAGAGTCCACATACAATCACTGAAAACTATACCTTCAGAAGGATATATGAGGACTGTCAAAACGCAGAGGAAGAATTCTATGTCATGTATATTCATACAAAAGGAATCACCTCTTGCATGAGACTAATGAGCAAGAATTGTATCCTTGCACAATCGTTCAAGAATTACTATTACTGGCGTCAGTTTTTGAATTGGGGTGTGATCAAAAGATGGAGGTCATGCGTTGATGCATTAGATGATAACGATGTTGCTGGTGTGAATTTCTTTAGTTCACCATCACCACATTTTAGTGGAAATTTTTGGTGGGCAAAATCTTCATATATCAAAACACTTCCCAATCCTGCTACCAAAGATTGGTGGTATGCTCTGAAGGAAAAGACTTCCAATATTTGGTTGAAAGGTGCATCTGATAGATTTAGGGATGAACAATGGGTATGCAGTAATCCCGACGTAAAGGTCTATAAGGTGATAGATATGGATGAAGGAAACAATCCTGCAGGAAAATATCTACCTACAACCATGTACGATCCCGATTGACATTTGACACAAACTAGTTTATAATATACTCACAATTACAAAAGGAATACATCATGCCTATTGACAAGAATTCCATTCTTGAAACACAATTAGTCCAGCGCGAATTCGATGGCTGCTGGGAACGTATCGTCAAGGTGATGGATACGGAAAACAGTTACTCTTTCGTTGATGAAAGAGGAATGAATATGACTTTGACTCCAACAAAGTGGGTCACAGTTGCGGTGTACCCATTTATCATGGAGGAAGTAGCGTAATGGCGAAGAATATCAAAATCTTGAAATTGGCCACAGGTGAAGAAATTATGGGAGAAGTCCTGAATGTTTCTGAGGCAAATGTAACACTAAAGAATGTTGTGCGTGTTATGGTTGTGCCAAGTAGGTCAGATCCAAATACACCAACAGTTGCATTTGCTCCCTGGGCAGAATTCAGTGCAACAAAGGATATTCTTGTGAGTGGTGCTCATGTTATTTGTGCATATGAACCAGTCAAGGAATTTATTAATCAGTACAATGCAATGTTTGGTGGAATTATTGCTCCCAAGACAGACCTTGTAGGATTCGACTAATGCAAAATCGATCCAGAGAACAAAAGTTGGTTGACATATTGTTTGAAGTTGCAATGATTACCAAGGAATCAAAATCTCTACAGGAACTAGATCGAGAAAAGTATGCTGAATGGATAAGACACCAATTAGATTCGTGTGGTTTCAAGAATTTTGGACCAATAGGTGTGTCATGGTGTAAACTTTTAGAAGAAAAGAGTAACGATGACTAATGACTTTTACACAAACGTAAAGGTTATCGGAAATAAAATTGCCTATAGAGGTATTGAAAATGGGAGAAGGGTACGATCAAAAATCGATTATTACCCTTCTCTTTTCATTCATTCCGACAACCCTACACAATTCACAACCATATCTGGTGAATTCGTTGAAGAAATTAGACCTGGCACTATGAAAGAGTGTCGGGACTTTTGCAGGCAATATGAGGATATCCAAGACTTCAAAATTTACGGAAACCAGAGATATGAATATGCTTTCATTTCCGATAAGTTTGGTCCAAGGGATCCTATCCCATATGATCTTTCATTCATCAAGGTATGTAATATCGACATTGAGGTTGGCTCGGAAAATGGTTTTCCTGAGCCCGAAACTGCTTATGAACCACTTACTGCAATCACCTATAAGATGGGCAGTAAGTTCATGGTATTTGGTTGTGGTGAATTTAAAAACACCAGAGAAGATGTTGAGTATATTAAATGTTCCAATGAAATCGATTTGATCAATATGTTCCTCAATCAATGGGGACTTGATTATCCGGATATTATCACTGGATGGAACGTAAAGTTTTTCGATATTCCCTATCTTGTGAACAGGATCACAAGAGTAATGGGTGAGGAATTTGCAAAGAGACTTTCACCTTGGAATTCATACTATGAACGTGAAGTCTATTATCAGAACAGACAGCAGCAGGTATATATCATTGCCGGTATTGCAATACTAGATTATCTGGAACTGTATCGCAGTTTCCATCCAGGTGGTCAGGCAAAGGAACAGTATTCACTCAACTTCATTTGCAGTGAAGAAATTGGTGAAAAGAAAATCTCATATGAAGAATATGGGAACCTGTTTCGTTTGTATAAAGATAATTACCAGAAGTTCATTGAGTATAATATCCATGACGTTGAGCTGGTTGAAAGACTGGATGCAAAACTGAAGTTGGTTGAGGTTGCGATCATTATTGCCTACACTTGTCGTTGTAATTTTGACGATGTGTTTACACAGGTAACAATGTGGGATTCACTATTCTACAATCGATTACGTTCAAAGCAAATTGTGGTTCCTCCAAATAAAAAGAGTACAAAGAAGCAAGACTATGAAGGTGCATATGTCAAGGAACCAATTCCAGGTTTCTACAAATACATTGCATCATTCGACCTTGACTCACTGTATCCACATTTGATCATGCAGCAGAACATTTCACCTGATACTATTATTGAACCAGGAAACTATGTCGAAGGTATGGCATCGTTTCTTGATAGAGGTATCAGTGTTGAAAAACTACTCAATAGAACAATCAATACCGTACCATTAAAGGCCTGGAATGCTACAGTTACACCAAATGGTCAGTTGTTCAGACTTGATCAAAAAGGTTTCCTTGTGGAAATGATGCAGGAGATTTATGATGACCGAAAGGTCTTCAAAAAGAAAGCAATTGAAGCAAAGAAGCAGATTGAGGTAATCAAAAAGAGAATAGCAGAAGAAGGTGAAACGGCAGAATTAAAAGAGGAAATGACCAAGTATAAAAATGATGCAGCGCATTATAACAACATGCAGCTGGCTATGAAACTCACCTTGAATTCTGCTTATGGTACTTTGGGGTCTGAATACTTCCGTTGGTTCGACGTTAGACAAGCAGAAGCAATCACGACTTCCGGTAAGCTTGCAATTCAATGGATTGCAATCAAAATCAACAAATATCTAAATAATGTGTTGGGGACAAAGAAGGATTACATAATTGCGTCAGATACGGACTCAATTTACCTATCTCTTGATGAATTGGTACAGCAGACGTTTGGAAGTGAGACTACAGATACTAAACGGATCATCGACTTCATGGATAAAGTCTGTGAGATTAAGTTGCAACCGTTTATCGATAAGTCTTATAATGAGCTTGCTAAATATCTTAATTCCCTAGAGCAGAAGATGCACATGAAGCGAGAAGTTCTTGCAGACAAAGGATTTTGGACTGCAAAGAAACGATATGCTTTGAATGTTTGGAACAGTGAAGGTGTTGCATATGATCCACCAGAAGTTAAAATCTCAGGTCTTGAAATGGTTAAATCTTCAACACCTGGTGTCTGTAAGGTAAAACTCAAGAAGGCAGTTGAGTTGATCCTCAGAGGAAATAATGACGATGTGATCAAGTTCATTAGTGAGTTCAAAAAGGAATTCAAAACATTACCAGTGCATGAGATTGCATCACCTCGTGGTGTATCAGGAATAAAATTCTACAAAGAAAATTCACAAAAAGGATATAAGAAGGGTACCCCGATGCATGTCAGGGGATCAATCGTATATAACAATTTTCTTGAGCAAAATGATCTGACAAAGAAATATCAAACAATCAAGGAGGGAGAGAAGATCAAGTATATCTATTTGAAGGAACCAAATATGATCGGCGAAAACATTATTGCGTTTCCTCAAGTCTTACCAGCAGAATTCAACATTGAGAAGTTTGTTGACTATAACACTCAATTTGAAAAGACGTTCCTAAATCCATTAACGATCATCCTTGATTGTATTGGTTGGAAGGCAAGTCGTGGTTCTTCATTAAGTGCGTTTTTCTCATAAATAGCAGATGAATCAGAAATTTCTAGCAGGCATAGTCCTACTCACAGGACTACTATTATCCGGTGTTGCAGCATATTATTCAATCATCGGACTAACAACAATATTCTCCGGGGCACGAGAAGCAGTAGTTATTATGGGTTGTGCCCTGGAGATATCCAAACTGGTTGTTGTGTCGTGGTTATACAACAACTGGCAACACGTATCTTTCTTCATTAAAACCTATATGACCCTTGCAGTGATCATCCTTATGTTGATCACTAGCATGGGTATATTTGGGTTTCTATCAAAGGCACATATTGATCAACAATTGAAATTGAATATCGGCATTTCAGACGAAATCAAAAATATCAATAATAAGATCACTGATCAAACTGCAATTCTGGAAGACATAGACAAACAAATTGGTGTCATTGATAAGTCGGTAGATAAGTTAATATCCACTGGCAAGGCAAAGTCAGGTCTATCAGCATCCAAATCAAACAAGAGTTCCAGAGAGGAACTTAATACAAAACGGGAAGCAAAGATGCAGGAGATACTTTCCTTGAAGGAACAAAAGGTATCTTTGGAATCAAAATACAAACAAATGGAAGCAGAAGTGGGCCCAATTAAGTATGTGGCGGAATTAATCTATGGGGAATCGGATGAAAAAATACTTGACAAAGCGGTCAGATTTGTTATAATCATATTGATCTTTGTATTCGATCCTTTGGCAATATTTCTCATGCTTGCATTTAACATTACGATCAACAGAATTGGACATTATAACATGGAATTCTTGGCGATTGATAGTGAAAATGTTATGAAAAAGAAAAGAAAGAAACGAACCCCTCGCGAAGGAATACAAGGGGGAGATTTTTAGGAGTATTGCATGAATGACCCAGAGACGTTTAAAAGGACAGTTTGGGGATATTGGGAAGTCCTCAATGAAGGTCCAGGATACAAAGTCAAACTATTATCCATAAATCCCAAAGGAAGTATCAGTAAACAATATCACAATTTTCGATCGGAGACGTGGTGTATAGTTAGTGGTAAAGGACAATTATTTTTGGATGATAAAATGTCTGTAGTATTGACAGGAGACGTATTTACTATTCCCGTGAGAGCAGTACACAGAGTTTTAAACATTTCAGAAACAGAAAACCTGGTTGCCATTGAAGTGCAATTGGGATCAATAACGGAAGAAACAGATATAGTAAGGATATAATATGAATTTGACCATATTTGAAATGATATTGTTAGCAATTAGTATCGCGATTATTGTTATTTTGTTGTTTGGAGAAACACCAGCAAAAGCACAAGTTTTCCCACCATATGTCGAAGGACCGAACGTTCAAGAGTTTCCAGCAAAAATGCGATGTATGCCACCACAGGACTTTAAGGTATTACTAAACACCAAGGGTCTGCATATCATAGCATTGGAAGCACAGCAAGACGAGTCAACAAAAACAATCTTCACAAACGAAATTGGATCTGTCTTGGTTGCTAATTTGAGCAAGGATGGTCGAGCATGTATTATAGACATTATGAACATGGCAGACTTCTCAAATGAATTCCACTTCTCGGCACCAAAACCTCAACAAGCACCAAAAGGAAATGAACATGATCAATAAGGAACTATTAAGCAGACTCAAGAAGGCCAGTACAATTGATGATACTGACATTCTAACAAATTCTGAAGTGTATAACAAGAAAGATATGGTTGACACTGGAATTCCTGCTTTAAACATTGCCCTTTCAGGTGAGATTGACGGAGGATTAACACCAGGTTCAACAGTATTGGCAGGACCATCAAAGCATTTCAAATCTGCTTTTGCTATGATCATGGCAGGTGCTTATCTGAAGAAATATGAAGACGCAATCGTCATGTTTTATGATTCTGAGTTTGGTATCCCCGAAAAATACCTACAGGCATTTGGAATCGATAAGGACAGAGTATTGCATATGCCAATCTCAACAGTTGAAGAATTGAAGAATGATCTTGTTTTCCAGTTGGAAAAAATCATTAAAAGAGGTGATAAGATTTGCATTGTAGTTGACTCAATTGGTAACCTTGCTTCCAGAAAGGAAGTGGAGGATGCGATCAACCAAAAGTCAGTTGCAGATATGACAAGAGCAAAGGCAATCAAGTCATTGTTTCGAGCAATTACACCAAAATTGACTCTCAGGGATATTCCTCTCATTGCTATCAACCACACATATACTGAAATGGGATTGTATCCAAGAGAGATTGTCTCTGGTGGTAGAGGCATCATGTATTCTGCAAACAATGTTTGGATCATTGGCAGACAGCAAGAAAAGGACAAGAACAAGAAACTTGCTGGATATAACTTCATTATTCGAGTTGAGAAATCACGATTCCTGAAAGAGAAGTCTGAGATTCCAATTACCGTTCTATATGATTCAGGTATCAATAAGTGGTCGGGTCTATTCGATCTTGCAATTGCAGGTGGGTATCTGCAAAAGGAAGGTAATGGATATTGTCTGGTTGATGTTGAGAGTGGTGAAGTTGTTGGAGAGAAAATGAAAACAGATGAAGTAGTCAATAACGACGAATTCTGGGAATCTGTTTTGGAAAATACAACCTTCAAAGAATTCATCAAAAACAAGTTCCAAATGAATTCCGGTGGTTCAGTTGATGTTGAGCTCCTTGAGGATGATGTTGAGGACGAAGAGGAGGATGAAGAATGATTCTAGGAGTGGATTATAAAATCCGAGAAGATAAAGTAAAAGGCGAAGATGGAACGATTCCAATTGAGTTGACTTCTGGGCCATATGCTGATATAATCTATCGGTACATTACAGTATCAATTGTGGAAAAGGAAGAACAGGCAGTTGTCAAGTTCGATTATGAAATCATCTATTCTGACCTATTCACAGAAGAAGAATTGAGGAAAGATCAAAAGTTTGTTGCTCATATCGGATTAGTTTTGAACGCATTGATTTTGGATACATTAGATACACAGGAAGCTTTAGACAGTGCAGATTGAACACATTATCATTAAGTCGTTATTGGGAAATGAAAACTATACAAGAAAGGTCCTGCCATTCCTAAAAGAAGAATACTTCCAAAATGACTCAGATAAGGTTCTCTTTGATGTTGTCCAGAAATTCATAACAGCATATAATGTTTCACCAAGTGTTGATGAAATCTCAGTCGAATTGGGTAAGAAACCTGGATTGTACCAGGATACCCTAGACAATGCAATCAAGACACTTGAGAACATTAAGGCAAACACTGACAAGAATCATATTGATTGGTTGACCAAATCGACAGAGGAATTCTGTCAAGAGAAGGCAATCTATAATGCGATTATGAATTCAATCGAAATTCTAAACAACAAAAGTAAGTTGACCAAGGGTGCGATCCCTGGTCTTCTTTCGGATGCATTGTCAGTCTCATTTGATCCTAATGTTGGACACGATTATCTGGAGCAGTCAGATTCGCGATTTGATTACTACCATAGAGTGGAAGAGAAACTTCCTTTCGATCTTGAGTTTCTGAACAATATCACCAAAGGTGGTATTCCAAATAAGACACTCAACATTATCATGGGTGGTGTTCATTCTGGTAAGTCTTTGTTTCTTTGCCACTTTGCATCCGCATACCTAAATCAGGGCAAGAATGTCCTGTATATCTCATTGGAAATGTCAGAGGAAGAAATTGCAAAGAGAATCGACGCAAACCTTCTAAATATCTCATTTGATGACCTTATGGTTTTACCAAAGGCATTGTATGATGACAAGGTATCAAAGTTAAAGCAGAAAACAAACGGCAAGTTGATCATCAAGGAATATCCTTCAACGTCCGCCTCGGTACTTCATTTCAAGGCATTGTTGAATGAATTGTCATTGAAGAAAGACTTTGTTCCAGATGTTATCCTCATTGACTATTTGAACATTTGTGCATCATCCAGAATTAAGGCATCCTCAGCAAATGACACATATACCTATGTCAAGTCTATTGCGGAAGAAGTCAGAGGTCTTGCGCAGGAGTTTGGAATTCCCATCTGGTCAGCAACACAGTTGACCAGAACAGGTTATTCAAGTTCCGATCCAGATATGACAGACGTTGCTGAATCATTTGGTTTGCCAGCGACATGTGACTTATTGTTGGTTCTAATTGTCAGTGAACAGATGAAGCAGATGAACCAAATTATGATTAAGCAGTTAAAAAATAGATATGATGATATGAACAGAGTTCCCAGAGGTGTTGTCGGTGTTGATAAGACCAAGATGAAACTCTTTGACTTGTTACAAACCGCACAGAAAAATGTGGTTCATTCAGGAGCTTCCAAATCATCTAGTCAAAGTCCACAGGTGAACAAATTTAAAGCATTGAAGGTGTGATATGGAAGATAAATTTGACAAGTATATTCTACAACAGAAATTAATGGAAGTGATAGAAAATTCGACCTCTGTCCAAGAAATGGCAAACTGGTGTGCAAG
>ERZ724505.122-NODE-122-length-47138-cov-7.291528_pt1 | contig 47138 bp, 68 predicted proteins | sample MGYA00376038_ERZ724505 | MGnify/ENA primary metagenome ERZ724505 (study PRJEB28724, sample SAMN07190884) | wastewater metagenome | isolation source: effluent of sewage treatment plant in Hong Hong | place: Hong Kong | collected 2016-03-17 ... | reverse complement strand
CTGGTTGCATGAATTGCGGTAAGCCAGTTCCAAAAACTTGAGTACCGAATTGGCTACTACCTTGAGCAAATGCTGGAAAACCAGAGCTTCCGTAATTACTCGACCAGCTTGCTGCCTGTGTTGGCTGTGTTAAAGAAACAAAGGGTTTGGAAGACACAGTATTAGATCCCAAACCCGAAAGAAAATTTGTATTAACACCAAGATATCCAGAGCCCCTGGATTGATTGCTTCCAGTGCTACCATTATTGTTAGCGTCTTCAGACTTGTTAAACATATTATATAAAGAAAGTCCTGTACCCGCTCCAGCTAGGCCACCCAAAAGCGCACCCTGCAAGCCACCTCCAGTTCCACTTTGAGTCTGTGTTATACCAGCTGAACCAAGTCTAGCTTGCATATTTGTGTTCTGAATGTTTGATCCAAGAGATGATATCGCTAAACGGTTTTGCATTGCTTGAGTAGCTAATCCTTGTTTTAACGAAGCAAAATCTTGCATGAAACCAAGGCGCTGCATTGGTTGCTGCGCTGCAAGTTGCGATTGCTGTGCTGAGAGCATATTCATTTGATTAGCTGTGTTTTGATTCAACCGATTAGTAAAAGCAAAATCCATTGGACCGCGACCGCTTGTCGCAGCTTGCTGCCTGAATTGCTGATTTGCAACTACTTGATTCTGTCTTGCTTGCTCAAATTGCGGGGCCATTTGTGTTCTGGCAGTAAGCTGATCAGCCTCTGTCGGAGCATAGCCGCCTTGTGCATATTGTTGCAGCATTTTAGCTAAATCATTTTGTGCGCTATAGCCTGCTGCCACATCTGCTTGGCCAGGTCCTACATTTTGAAATTGTTGAAGTTGTTTTAGAATGTCCATCTGGGCTTGCCCAGCATATAACTCATCTGCACCCGCAGGAGCCACATTCCTAGTCATTGTTTGTGATTGCCCGCCAGATCCCATAGATCCAGCTAGTGCACCTATTAAAGCTGGTGCAGCTGCTGCCCAAAAAGCCATGTATTACTCCCCACGAAAAGCCCCTTGGGGGAAGGGGCTAGTCATGAGGATATTATATCATATTTTAGTAGATTTGACAAGATCCTGTGACGGGCTTGTCTGCAGTTATTTGCTCTAGATTCCTGATAATGACAATACCATCGTCTACATATAGATCAATAAAGCCTTTATATTCTCCTGGAGCCAGATAGCCTGGGCTAGGTTCTGTTACAACACTGCCATCTCCGTATTGAGAAATTAAGACTTCAAATGGTGTATTATTGTTATACACCCCCTGGCAGTAAGCTAGGGGCTTTTTTGCAAGCAAGCCAACGGCCTGGTCTGAACTAGTGGTATTTTGACAAGCTGTCATCAAGGTGCTAATTAACATAATTAATAAGTATTTCATGTAGACTCCTTTTATAATAAGTCTATATTGCTTACCTAACTATTGTCAACACTATAACTGTGTAGCACTGAGCTTTACGTTAATTACCTCAACATTCTCAGCAGATGACGTACCCACAGAATACGATCTCAGAGTGTATCCATACGTACCATTAGCGGCAGCGTACTCTATGAAGCATAAGTTAGACAAACTTGAGTTGTCTATTACCCTTCGTGCGGACACTATTGTCTCATTCCTAAACAAAGCTACGTACACAGAAAATAATGACGAATTGTCTCCTATTTTAGCAGCGTTATCTACGCCTTGTACCGTAAACAATACAGGTCTGTTATCTATTGTTGCATAGATTAGTGAATTATTTATAGTCGTATAGTTTGCATCTGAAATGCTGCCAGATCTAGTTATGGTTTGAGTACCAGAGCTTGGGCTGGCTGTGCTCGTCAGAGCTGCAAGCTTTGCTTGTGTGACTGCACCGTCATTTATTTTAGCTGTTGTTACAGCTGAATCATTTATCTTAGCTGTTGTTATAGCTGAGTCATTTATCTTAGCCGCTGCTACTCCGTCGGGAGAGTCAGCTATCTTTACACTGACTACGCTACTATCAATTAATTTAGCTGTTGATATACTACTTAAAGTTAAACTTACACTTGCATCAATGCCTTCGTCTTGAATATTGTCATCATTTAAATTAGTAATATTGATGAATTGTTTGGTTCCCTCAACAATGTTGTCTATATCACTCGCTGATAGGAGTTGAGCATCATTGTAACTTCTCGTAATATCTATGTTCGCCATTAGATCTCCATTACAACTAGATTTAAATAGGAAGCAAATAACGTACCAGTGCCATCTGATTGTCCCTGAATCTTGTATGTGTAGGTCCCGGCAGAAGGCTGATCTATTACTAACGGTATGCTAGCGCCACTTGAGCCTGGTATCTGAAAGCCAGATACTGGACTGCCATTTCTGAGTATATATACGTAAGCTGGGGTAGGGGAGGTATTGGCAAATATTCCTTGGTTTGATCCGTCATAGTTGTTTTGTAGTAAAAGCAGAACGGGGCGACCGCCTGTAGTGATGGAGACAGATAGATTGGTTATATCTGTGACAGATCCAGATGTAACTGTTGCTGTTCCAGATGAAGCAGATACTGAAATATTGGCAGCAGCTCTTTTTGCAGCAGTCACTGCGCCGTCATTTATTTTAGCAGTTGTTACGGCTGCATTGTTTATTTTAGATGTTGTTATAGCTGAGTCGTTTATCTTAGCTGTTGTTATAGCTGAGTCATTTATCTTAGCTGTTGTTACAGCGCTGGATGCTAATTTAGCTGATGTGATTGATGCATCTTGTAGTTTAATGGATGCGTCTATCCCTCCATCCTGAATATTAGAAGAGTCTATTTTTGTAACATTTAAAAATGTTTCGATATCATCTACTATATTATCCAAATCACTTTCAAATAGGACGTCCCCATCTGCGTATGTTTGAGTAATGGTAAGTATTGGCATATTATATTCCTTCTACTATTGTTATTATTATAGATCCTGAGACCCTACAGTTTCCTGAGAATCGCTTGCTTGCTCATATTCTATCACTAAGCCGTATATTTCAACTTGCTGCTCTACAGATGTGTTTTCTATAGTCAACTGAATTCCTCTACCAATTCCATCAATAGGCAATGTGAAAGGAGCTAAGACATTTGAAAAAGCCAGATTTGATACCCCCAGATAGAAGTCAACGCCCAGTAAAGCCCCTCCTGGCGATTGTATGAAATTCATGGCCTGAGACTCATAGTTATCTACTTTTACCCGAGCTGTGAAAGAATAGTCTCCTTTGGGGCGGAGTATGAAACCAACTCTTTTAAAAGCTTTTACAGAATCTGGATTACCGTCTGAGTATATTGTACCACTCTTAACTGTGTACTGAATAGCTGTGTTATCGTAGTCCGTATAATCGCCGTTCTGAGCCACAGCTACGCGCCCATCGTATCTACCAATTAGTAGCTTCGCCTTGCCATCGGCATCATATCTGCCTAAAGACTTGGCCTGAATATTCGGCCAGCGCGACCACTCCTTAAACTTAGTGTTGAACAACCACAATGAATCTTGGTTTTCGTCATCAAAATCTGCTGAAGCAATAGAAAAGAAAATTGAATTAAGCGTTGGGATGTATATAGCTGATGTGTATTTTAATCTTCCCGAAGTCCATTCTGAAAATGCTGTTTGAATCTTATCAGAAATAAAAGAGCCTTCAAATGCTCCATATGCAGAAGTCGCTGCAAGGGAATGAATCCCTTTATAAGACATGTAAGCAACATCATCTAAATCAATTGACGCAACTGCCTGATGCCCTACTCCACCAATGCCTGTTGATACTTGAATTATATTGATGTCTTCTACGTATGCTCCGTCGAGTCTATATATTGAGCTAGATTTAGTTACAAATAGATTGCCCTTAAAAGGTGGGTGTATTGCATTTATGCCAGAAGGAGAGCCATCGCCATAACCAATATTAAGCACACCAGAATCATCATATCCGTTCCATTTATCAAAATCGTAGGAGCCAGAGTAAAAAAGTTGTTCTTTGATTGTTTTATCATTCATCCAGGCACGGCCAAGGTGAGGCGCTTCACAAATGATACTTGCGTTTGGGCATGCTCCTAAAACACCTCGAATAACTGTTGCGTCTGTTTGCGGGTCAAAGCACTTCGGGAAATTGTCTATACCATCAAATGTAATAACAAGTTTCTCATTCATTACTGAAAATGACGCAGAGTTTATATCTTGCGTAAATTGCGGGGAGACGAGCGTACCTGAACCGTTTGTTGTTAATGGCAGTAAACTTCCACCGCGAGTAGCTGAAAGTGTAAATGTATCTGCTGATGGTACAGACTGCACATAGTAGGTGGTATTGGTTGAAATGCCAGTTGTGCTTGTTATTGACGTAAAACCAACTGGATCTCCTATAACAAGTCCGTGGGCAGTAAGCGTCACCAAATCTCCAGCGTCTGTAAACGTAACAGCGTTTGTCTTATTTGTTAGTAGGATGCGATCGCCGTTTATTGTAAAGCGAAAAACTTGTGCATCTGAATTTACTGCAATTATGTACTGATTTTTTGCATCAGATGATGGGTCGTAGTACCAAAAGTCCTTTATGCCGACAATTGAAGCGGTGCGAGTTATTGATGTCAGCGTCGTTGATGCAGCAGTGGGTGCATTTGCCGCCACATACTGAATTTGGTTTGCAGCTGGCACGGCAGAGACTACAGCATCGCTTCGTGAAAACTGAGCGTCTGCACAAACTACATTTATTTTTTCACCTACAACAAATATTTTGTTTGATAACGTCTCGATGTTTGAAGCGAACGTGATGGTAACGGTTGTGCTTGAGCGAGTCACAGACGTAGCAGCGGGGACAGTAAGCTGATCGAAATACGATATACCCTCTCGCTTAAGTCGAGAGCCTGAAATACCAAGCGTGACATTGTCGGCCTGGACTAAGTCGTTATCTGGCAGTAAGCCAGCGTCTACTGAGTCGTTAATTCCGCCGGTCCATGGTGATTTTAAATATTTTCTAGTTCGTTGTGCCATGTGAGTTAGCCCTTCCAACCAGAAACAGGCACTACAAAATATAAGCTTGCGGTCGTTGTCCCAGCCAAGACTCCGTTTCCGTTTCCTTTTAATAAACCATTACTATACGTTGAGTACGAGGCGCCGAAAGTTACATAGGTTTGTGACGCTTCAGCAAATACTTGACGATCTTGAAAATCTGTACCTGTTAAAGCTGCACCTTGTTTCATTGCTCCAACTAATTGTAATGTAGGTAAATCAGATGTTGTTGTTATTCCTCCATTAGTCCCATTAAATCCTAATGATATTCTAGCTTCAGTGGCGGTAGGAGTACCTGTTGTAAATGTACCCTGCACATGTAAGTATCTTCCTATTCTATATGATATAAAATTAATACCTGTAACTGTACCAAACCCTGTAAATGTTGGAGTGTATGAAGCTCTTTGGCTTGGAATTAATCGTTCAATAATATGCCAATTAGAGCCATCACATACTAACGTTACTTCTTCATATATAGTATCAATAGTGGTCGTAGTCGCTCCATCTATTGTTTCAGATGCGTTTCCGTCTATCGTTAAAGGGTTTAAATCATTTGAAGTTTTTTTAATTCTAATTGATTTGCCAGAATTTCCAGAAGCTGCATACAGCGTAAGTGTCCATGCAGCTGCTGTCGAAACTAATATAACATCATCGCTAGTTGTTGCTGTGTATGTTGTTGTTTTGCTAATTACTGAAAGAGCAGATCCTGCAACTGAAGCCCACTTTAGGCCGTTTGCTTGCGTTGAATCAGCTGTTAACACCTGCCCGTCTGAGCCAATGCCTTGACGAGTTACAGCTGAAGACGTTCTAACGTAGATGTCACCTTTTGTTGTAAGCGTTGATTTTAAATTTAAATCAGCTGTATCTGTAATGCCATGTATTGAAGTTGTATCTGACTCATGCGCGGACAAAGCCGTAGCTGCGTCTGTAGCAACCTCGGCGATTGCCGCTTGTGCTGTTGTTGCAGCAATGCTGCCTGTTGGAGAGAATGTAATAGCCGAGGCGGCGTGAGCATCACTTGTATCAGCAGTGTGCGCTGATAAGTCTGCAGCTGCGTCTGTAGCAACCTCGGCGATTGCCGCTTGAACATCAGTAGAAGCAATTGATCCTGCTGGTGTAAATGAAATACTCGACGCATCGTGTGCGTCAATAGCGTCTGTTAAGTGGTCTGCAAAGTCTTGTGCTAATTCAGAAATATCAACGCCGTCAACTGTTACGCCAGTGTCAACAGTAACATCTGCTGTGAATCTAGCGCCTTGAATGATTGGATTTTGCAAGAATTGAGAACTTTGAGAGTTTGTTGAGCCGCCTGACCCATTTTCAAAAACTTGAGTGCCTATTTTATACTTTGGCGCACGACGTCGCTTCATATATAAAGAGTCAACAGTTAATTGAGGCTTATCGTGTGAGTCCTCAATCTTTCCAGCCATTCTTTCAAGCTTTTGTTTGAACAATTGGTAGTTAGTGTTGGCCTCTTCAGGGTTGCGCATTAATGCACGCCATGCCCAAGCTAGCGCGCCATATTTTAAAACAATACGGTCTTCTACTGGAATAACTGGCTCATCGCCATCATTTGTTAATTCAACAACATCACGAACGTAGTCAATAGAAACAGTGACAGGTACGTTGTGAATCGCTGGGTGAACGCGCAGCTCTCGATATCTTGAAGATTCCAAATCGCCAACAAAATCCCCTGTATAATAGACTCTTGGATATCCTTCTATTTTAGGATTGTTGATTGTAAGCTCACGAAACTTTTGCCAGCCCATTGCGTCCATAGGACGAGAATACATGTTATGCCAAACAGTAACTGTTTCTCGACAGTCTGTTGGAAGAGCTACTTTATCTGTCCACACCTTAAACGAAGCGCTCTCATTGAAGACACCTAAAAATTGTGATGTAAGCGTGAGCGTAGCTGAACCTGCCGTATGCGAGTCAATGATATAAACTTCTGTATGACCTGCAACTGAAAAATATTGATTGGCAAAAGAGCCAAGACTTGCTGATGGTGCTGGTGTTAGCGTTACAGTAACTGAGCTAGGTGTAACCTCTACTGTGCCTGAGCTGTAAGCTGCATTGAATCTCACTTTTACATGGTTTTCAAGCCATTTCCATCTAGCGTGTGGTACTACTTCATTAATATAGACTTCGTTAATAGCTCGTTTTATTCTTTGAATTGATACTGTATCACTATCTTGAATTTTTAATTCTTCTAAAATTGAGTCCTGTATATCTTTAAAGTCAATTAGTTTAATGCTCATTTTTATCCCTTAAATTTAACTATCAATGTTAGAAAACCAGAATCAAGTGTTGAAATCCAAATACCATTAGCAAAGCGTATTGGGCAATCAGCTAAATCATAGAACAAAGTCTCATGCGCTGACACATTGCCTACCTTTAGTTTTGTTGCTCCTACTGTTGGCGCCCCAGCTGCTGCAGTCCCAGCTATGTCATTTAAAACAAAATGCTGATTTGCAGAATCTGTATGATAGAAGATGCCAACAACCTGAACGTCCTTACTTTCAAGGCAGGAAGCTGCTCCTGTTGAAGCGGTGTCTACGTAGTAGGTAGAGCCAGATAGGGTGTTGGCCATTTTTAATTACTCCAAATATAATATAACTTCAGTACCAGTACCTGCTAGATCAACGTGGTATATTTCGTCTGCTTGGCAACGTAAGTCTACGTCATATACTTGAGAAACTGTGTCATTTGCTGAAAACAAAAGAGCACCTGAAGTATTTGTCACTTTAATTTGTGCCGATGGTGATGTAGTTCCAGCCACATAGTTAATAGCACAGATTTTTTGTACGCCCGTAAACGTATCATTATCTGCTGTTATTCTAACAGTGTTTAGAGTACGAGTAACTGCCACAAAAACCTCCTAGGTTTTGTAATTAATTATATCATAAAAAACAAAAAGCCCTGAGTCGTCGACTTAGGGCTGTATAAAATACTTAAAAATTAAGTAAAATATGACTAGGCTCCTGGAGTTCCAAAGATTCCATATGGATGAGTAACAGCTAGTTTCTCGCGATATGATGCTTTGTACAGGATGGAATCATTAACGAAACCTTCAGAAGCACCTGCGGCCTTTGTTTGTACAGCTTGACGCTCTACTAAACGAAGACCTGTCTCACTTGGATCAGCAAGCAAGAACCATGCATCAGAATCAGTTAAATGTGGGCTAGATACAACAACTAAACCGTCTTGTTTTAAAGCGTTCATGTTGTTGTTAGGAGTATCAGCTTTTAAGTCAGAGCCGATCAATTCCATTGCATAGCGACGGTTTGATGGGTGAACTAGCAACACTTTTGGCTTGATGTTATATAAAATACCAGAATCGCCAATGAATTGCGTTTCAAAATCAATAAGCATTTGCTCCAAAGATGTTGCAGAAAGATCCGCAGCACTAGAAAGCTTATTTCTGAATGTTAGACCAGAAGGAAGTGTGTGGTCAGTATCAAATACATATTGACCATCAGCTGAAAGTTCAGAAGTAAACCCGTTATTCAAGATGTTCATTGCTGAAATTTCTTGAGACTCAGAGCAAGATTTAGCCATTTTTTTAACAGCGTCCGCGATGAAATCAAATTTACCGTCCGCTACTGCCTCTTCAGAAATAGAGAAGCCAAGACCAAATTTAACAGGGATAATTGACTTGTTAACACCTTGTAATGGGCGGTAAAAAGAATAATCCTGTCCTTCGGCCATTTCGTTAGCTAATGGCATATCGTGAATTTCAGATGCTTGCCATAGGTCACGATCTGTTTGTACTTTTTTGAAAATGCGCTCGCGTTTGCGTTCGTGCGTTGCTAGTTCAGAACGAAACAATTCTTCCAAAACTGGAAGCATTGATGTGCCGAATAAGTCCGAATAATTATTACGTAAAAAAACTGGTGCCATGTGTCATATCTCCTTATGCTAATCCAGCTGTACCAGTTCCGCCGTTCTGAACATGGTTGTTAATTTTAACGATAACATCACAATAGTTAGCGTTTTCTTCTTGAGTAATTTCATCGCCAATTGCTAGCAACTTAACTGCAAGAGTTGCTACAGTATTGTCTGCAGTGTCTGCGTCCATAATAGCTGATGAGCGTTTATATAATGTAGATGGAGTGCCAAGGGATAAGTTGAAGTTTCCTTGGATATCCGCTTGCACGATTGCAGCAGATCCAGCTGCCTGTACTTCAAACATTTGATCTGGGTGATCTGCAATCATCACTTCTTGACCATCACCTGATGCATAAGATACTGCAACACCTACTAATGGAACTGTTACCGATGGTGCTACTTTACCACTGGTTGCTAAAGATACTGGGTCACCTGGATACACTGCAGCAGATGCAATATACTTTCTTATTCTTAATAATTCGCCATGCGGTCGTAAGCCGATAGCTTGGTTTTTATTAGCCATTAAAATTAACTCCTGTTAATAATTTGGCCGAGAATAATCCCCGGCCTATTTATGTCTCATAGTGATTATACACTATGTTTTATTTTTTACTCGTCGTCGGCCATGTCCTCATTAGACTCAATTTTAGACCTGACTCCATGTTCTCTGGCCATTTGCTGTAATTCATCCCTTTTTAGTTTGACTGGATCTGATTGCATTTTAGCTCTTAACTGGTTTCTAGCTCTTAGTAAATCTGCCTGATCTTGAGGCATAACTCCTAAAACAAGTTGTCTTCTAACTAAATAACCCTCATACTGTCCAGCTTGCTGCCCAAATGGATTAGCTGCTCCAGGCAGCTTGCAGTCAAACTTATATGGAACCCAGCCTTTTTTGTGCGTGCCTTGATTCTTGCTAAGTTCTACGATATCGATCCAGCGATGCGCTAGGTCCTTGCTTTTTAGCTCTTCTTTACATTCTTTTGGAACTTCTAGAAGACTATTATCGCCCTTAAGCAATGATATCACATCTAGTTGATTTTTTGATTGTACGTTAGGCTTTGTGGGGCTAACACCCTTTTTAATTGGTTGTTTCATGTTTATTGTCCTCTATTCCAGTTTTTACGAGTAATATGTTTCTTTAACGATTCTATGTACTTAGGGTCTGACGTGTCTTTGCCAATAGCTTGCGCAAAGGCTATAGTGGCATCATCGATCTTATCATTTGACTTATTTTGCTTTGACGGCTTATTTGATGAATATGAGCCAGAATTTGCTGTAAAGGAATCATCTCCATCGTTTTGTTTGTTATTTTGACGTTTTGACATTGCTAATACTCCTAATTCTGCTGCTGCATCCTGGACAGCAAATTGATAAGCGCGAGGGCTCATTTTTTCTTCATTAGATAGTCGGCTGTAGTTTTCAACCGCTTTTTTTGTTAGTTCTGAGTTTGAATCTTGCAATTCTGGATAACTTTGAACTAGGCTAGCTAATTGGCTTTGGCGCTGGTTATTTTGATTTACAATTTGGCTTGTTTCTTGTAATACCTCTTTTTTTAGGTACTCTTTGTATCCTTTTGGATCTAAAACTGGATCAGGGGTCTCAGTAGACTCCGCAGCTTGCTGCCGTTGTGGCTGAGCCAGATTACCTAGCATAGCCTTAATCTGTTCAAGCTCTCGACTGACATTCTCTTGCTTTCTAGAGAACTCAGATTTCAAGTTCTTCAATGTTTCATCAACATTAGGCGCTTGATTGCCTTGTTCATTTGTCTGATTTTCATCAGCCATATTTCCTCCGGCTATTACGTAGCCATTCGATCTGCCCAGTTATATTCAAAAAATAGCTAGGGCTTGGCTATTTCTTGCTTGGCGCTCTTAGCGCCTTAAAATCGGATATTAGCTTTTTATATCCCTGTATTGTAACCATATCACACATTAGGTCATTTTTACTTTTGTCAGACCCATCTACATAACGGCTTAATAGGGCTTGTTCCCTTGTGGCAGTAAGCTGATCAAGTACCTTGAAGATAATTTTATATGCATCTGAATTGTGCATGACTTCATTCCATGTATCTTTTTCGTCCTCATTTAACTGCAGTTTAAAGTTTGACATGTTTGATTATCCTTTCTATATGCTTAAAGAATTGCTCCATTGTTAGGTCGGACTTCATTTTATTACATTTAGCACAACAAGCTACTACGTTCTTCTTTGTGTAGCCGTAGCGGCTGTTAATCCTATCTAAACTAATGCCGGATTTCTCAAGCTCTCCTCCACAATATGCGCATTCATCTGGAGCTAGTAAAGATTCAAATTGCTTGAAAGTTAATGAGAACGCTTTTCCAGACTTCCTAGCTCTCGACTTGCTGCGAGCGTAGCGTCGCTTCAGTGTGCGTTCATATTTCTGCTTTGCGTTCATGTTCATCCTTGAAATTGGGCCTCGTCTAGTTTTAGAAAAACTTGATCTGGTTTTGGTCACTCGATTAGAGTCATAATAAGATTTGCATTAATGATCTAAACGAGGCCCTTGTTTTTTATTGAACTGGTGGAGCCTCCGTTGGCTGACTCGCATTACCCACCGCTCCTTGTGGAGCTGCTTGGACAGTTTGATTTGCACTCATCGCAGCATTCTGCCTCATTTGTCCAGCATTTGCCTGCTGAGCCTGCATGGCTTTTAACGCTTGCATCATTTGCATTGCTTCTTGCTGTTTCTTAACTAACGCAATTGCTTGCTCCTGACCAAATTGACCTAGTAATTCGTCATCCTTTACTACCTGATCAACATATGCAACAAAACCTTGTAAGTCTTGCTCAGGTGTGAGCATTGTATCAACTCCAGCAAGAATGCGATTAGCTAATTCTTCTGGTGTGAACACGCGCATCTGCTGAGGCGGTTTTTGTAGATACTTGCCGTAGTCTTTTACGCCCATCGAAATCAAGTAATTTTTTAATGACTCATATCTTTGCAACGGTGTGATGATCCCTAGCTGGATATCCAGCGGGTTGCCAGTAAGCTGCATAATTGACATTGCTACTTGTTGCCTAATGCCTGCGTTTGAGTTAGCTGAGTTTGGCTCAAGTTCGAAGTCAAATTCGCCTGCAATCTCGTTACGATCTTTTATCTGTCTAAAATATTGCTGACCGTCATCACCTAATACTCTGAACTCAAATCCTGGAGGCATTTTTTCTTGAATCATTGCAAATGTGTATGTAAATGCCTTCTTCAGTCCTCTATTTAATCTTCTAAGGAATATATCAAGGTTTGCATTTGATTCACTCATCAATGCGTTTACGCCTGAAGCGGTTCGAGTAACGCCTTGGCCTCCAATTACGCCTAGTGCAAGATCGTTGATGCCTGTTAAGCGTTCAATCATTGAATACAAGAACTGAAGTTGCTGCATTGGAAATGCATGCTTTGCACCGAGGTTTGGAAACATGATTGATGAAGGGTCGTCAACTGGAATTAGCGAGCCTGGTTCTAATGGAATGCTTTCCTGTGTTAAGCCTGAGCCGCTTCTATAGTAGCCAAAAGGCATTGAAGCAAGTAAACCAAAGTCCATTGACATATTATTTAACGCGTCAATTTCTTTTGCGATTGAGTATGTAAGCTCGATTAACCCGATACCCTTTACTTGATTTTCTCTCTTGTAGAAATCAACTTTAGCGTATGGGCGTTTCTTTGTTTTTTTGTTTATTCTGTGCAAGAATGTTGCGCGGAGTAATTGCCCTGAATTTGGATGTACCCAGACAACAATATCTGAATCAATACCAGACTCAAAAACGTCCTTTCTTAAATATGCTTCAAGAATTTGATACTTGTTTGAGTCAAAGCTCTTATCTAGTGCAGCTTCGCCAGATTTTTCTGCTTGCATTTGCTTGATATTGTTTTGAACTTGCCCTGACTGCATTTGTTCGCCAGAAGCAATAACCGCTTTTACAGCCTCTTCGTCAAAGATGCCTTGATCTACTAAAGTCCAAAGCTGAGAAGCGTTCATAAACATTTGTTCAATTACAGCTTCAGCTCTATCTACATCACCCTTACCGCCAACAATAACCAAGTCTTCTGGGGCAATACGTTCAATGCGTGGGGCATTGCAATCTTCTATTGTTATTTCTTCTTCTGATTCAACTTCCTTGCTGCCTTCAATGACTTCTTCTTTACCAGTTTCAGGATTAACAACAATTTGAATTACGGGAACCTGCTTCTTTACAACATCGATTATGCGTGAGTATTCCTTATCCCAACCCATTTTTAGGTAGGCATTTCCGCGCATACACCAATTCCAGATGAATGAGTCAATTTCAGATTCAATGCCTGAATAATGGTTAGCCCACGACTTTAACGTGTATGACATTAGGTCTTGAATAACTTGTGAACGGTCTTCATTAGCAGCTTTACGCGCTTTTACATTGCAAATTGGATCTTGTCCCATAACTGCTGCATAAAAACGCGCGTGGAACGTCTTACCAATAGCTAAAGCTACTGGAAGATGCATATCTGAAGCCCATTCTGCCGGAGCCTGATTTATGGGGTCAAGAAACTCATCATACTCATGCAGGAAAGCTTCTTGACGAGCAAGCCACATGTTACGATCTGCATTTGCTAATGTCCACAACTCATTAACATGCTGAGCTATGTTATCTTCTTTAAGCATTTTGAACAGCTTTTTTGGCGATTTTTCAGTAATGCTTTGCTCTTCAATCTCTTTACCAACTACATTGCTTCGCTCTTCAGTTCTTGCTTGGTCATCATTTAATGATTTCATATGCTACTACTCCTACAATAACGATCGCGCAGCTTATCACGGCTATGTTCAATCTCTTTATTAACTTTGCCTGCCATTTAAACATACAATCATTGTACTGCTCGATGGCTTTGTTTTCAGCTTTTGCCTTGCACTCTGCGTTCTCCATTAATTCTAACATGGATTCACGCAAGTCTTGGATTTCCTTAGCTTGCTGCCTTATAGCTTTATCAAGTTTATTATTGACGATACCATATTTTACATCAAGACTCTTACTTAGTTCTGCTAACATATCATGTATTGCGCTTTTACTTGCGTCCAAACTTACATTTGTTTGAGCAATTCTCTTTTCATTTATTTTAAAATCGTTTGCTGCTGTGTAAACAACATCAACAATTAAATTATATAATTCTTCTCTAGCTTTTTCAATTTTTGCATAAACTGCCTCATTAGCTTCAAGCATTTTGTCTGTAACATCTTTTTTTATTTCTTGGTTTAGATTTATGGCTAAATCTTGTGCTTGCTGTTTTATTTCGTTTAACTTTTTTTCAGCAAGGACATTGATATCTTCTCTTGTGGCAGTAAGCTGAGCCATCACATCTTTGTTTTGTTTTGATTCTGTCCATTTAGCCATTTATTTGCTCCTGATTTTCTTCAATTAAAATATCTTGTGTTGTGACATTTCCTTGGTCGTCAACATAGGAAATAGCAAGCCATAGATTTCCACTTTCATCATAGAAATAGCATTTACCTGTTTTTATCATTTTCCGTTCCCTGTTATCATTGCTTCGCTAAGCGTGATGCCCGTACCAGCAGCCGTAACAATTAAACGTGCAAATTTCCATTGCTCATTTGAGGCCTTGGCTTGAACAATTCCAACAGCCGTCGTTATTGTGGTTGTAGTCGTAAACCAATCTGTATCGTTATGTGAAAATTGGAGTGCAACAGTAGCTGCCGTTGTTTGAGCTGTGCATCTTGCAAGTATATTAAAATCTTGACACCCTTCCACAAGTATTGAAGGAGAGGTTGAATTAAGGGTGTTTGGCACTATTGTTCGGTCAACTAATTGTATATTTTGAGTAGCAGCATGAGAAATTTGAGACCTGTTTAGCGAGCGCGTAAATGACGGCGACGTTCCTGTAATAGTTTGAACATATCTAACGCGAGTACCTCTAAGTCTTAGGATCGGTGAGTTATATATACCGGTCGCAGTAATGCGAGGAAAGTCATAAACCTTAAACCAATTAGTACCGTTATTCGTTGATTCTTCAATACTAACATCCATAGTTGGCGAAGTTCCACTAACAGCAGTCACAGGTATATTAACCTGATAAGCCGTACCAAAAGTTGGTGTTACTGCTGAAGTTGTCGTGGTTGACGTAATCGCAGCCGAAGATATGTCAGCAACAGTTCCTGGCAGAGCTAAGTTTGCCGCGGTAACAGCAGAAACTGTTGTTATTGTACCAGCAGTAACTGTTGTAGGGAGCGCTTTTGTGGTATCTTGAGCGCCGTTTTGATTGGTTAGCTCAACTAGATGTCTCGTATACTCAATTTCAGAGATAAAATGAAGTCTAAAATCAGTTCTTCTAATAACCGCACCACCACAGTTAACAGTTGTAAAATCACCCCCCACTGATTCTAGTTGAAGAGAAGTCGTGCTAACTCTTAACACCTTATAAGCACCATCATATAGTCCCATACTTGTGGCATCACAACCATATAAATGAATGTTTTCACCTGGTAGTGGTGTTGCCCATGTAGCACTACCAACTAAAGTTAGAACATTATTTGTACGCGAAATAGATTGAACAACTTGTGAGAAAATACCTGGAGCTAATACAGAGCCATTATTTAACCAAACACCACCGCCAGCGCTTGATGACGTTGATGCAGTTCCGATTACAATTGTAAATTGAGTTGATGAAACAATTGAAGCGACTTGTGTCGTTGCTGTTAAATTTGGAAAATTGGTTTGGTCTCTTACACCATATATTTGTACGAATGAGCTTGTTGTAAGTCCATGCGCTACATCGGTTGTGACCGTAGCGGTTGTCGTACCTGTCTTATCAATAGCAGTAATCTGTGCAACAGGTCTTGATAAGTTTGCTAGGTTCTTGGCTCTTATTCTTAATTTGTATTCTTTTTCTTCATCTGGAATACCTTGAGACCATCTAGCTTGTCCTGATGTTGCTGAAACAGCGTCTTGAGTTCTTGAAACAAATAGCGACTCTTCTTGATTGAATGTAAATTCGTGTCTTGATGCTGAATTAAATGCATCAGAATGTGGTGACGTATTACTTTGTGTTGCCGTGCTTGAAGCAATTGTTGAGTTTAATAGTCGCGTGTTGTAACCATTCCGACGAGTGAACCATGTAGCATTTGTTGTTGTAGCATTTTCAAACAAAAACCCAACTGAATTCAACGCATAATTAGATGGGTCTGCCCAAGCAACAACGCCTTCTGCTGTATAAGTTCCGTTGGCAATGGTTAATGGTACTGTAATTTGTGTTGGCGTTACTATCGTCACCACAACAGGACCGACATTCATTCTTGGGTCAGTGTTATTTTTTAACACCACTCTATCACCACCTCTATATGGGTGATCAGTAGCAAAGTTAATTGTAGCTACGTTTGAAGTGACAGAAATTGTACCAGAAATAGTCATGTCAGCAACTGGAGTCAGAGTTTCAACTACTGACCCATCAGTTCCAACAATACTAATTTCGAATTCTTGCCCTAAAACTCTTTGGGAAATGGAATTTCCTACCATGAATCGCATTGGGTATTTAAACGCGCGAACCGATTCCATTGTTACTTCTGATTCTGCTGTGTAAGGACACATTGAAATGCTTATATAAGCAGAACCAGCAGCGTTACCTCTGCGTCCTATAAAAGATGAGCCTTGGTTAGTAATTGTTGTGGTCCAAATAGAAGAATTAGGTTGCTCGTTTTGAGCTAAAACCGAAAAACCATCACGGAACTTTTTTAGGGCATTTCCTGTAGCTAGGGCGCCATTTTCCGTGAAAAGTGCTTTCCTTCCTGTCCCATCGCCGATTGCTATTGCATCATCAGTATCAGTAAGTGTTAAGGAGACAACATTCACGTCAGCAGCTTTCTTGCCTTCGACATCTGTTATTGTTAATATATCTACACCATCTGTTATTCTTGAAATTACACTCATTTTAAGTCCTCAACGCACTACGACTGCAGCGTTTACAATTATAAACAGAAAAAACGCTATTAGTCCAGCTATTATTAATTTTTTTCTTCGTGCAGCCTGAGCTGCGCGTGTCCTACTACGAAATTTTAACACAACTCCCACAAATCACCCACGCCTAGACATGTATCTAGACCTAATTGAGACTGCTTTAGCAGACGCCGAGCCTCCGCCAAGTCGAATTGGCTTGGGTTGCTGCCCTGCAGGCCTGATTGAGGAGGCTGCAGCAAGAGCATACTTGAGGCATGAGAGATAATCTTTATTAGAAATGTCTAATTTGGGTTTGTTTTCATCATGATTTTTATATTTTAGCCATGCCACGTTCTTAATATCCTTTATTAAGCCTTGGCAGCTAGAAAATATACGCATATTAGGCAATTGTTGTCCATAATTATCCGCTTCAAGCGGTATTGCTAGCTCTGATCTAATTCTCTCTATCCAAGCCTCATCATCTTTTTCTTCATACGAGGTTGGCCGCACGCGTATGCCGCAATCCTTTAGCACCTGAATGAAACTTTTGAAGCCGTTTCCACCTGTCATCTCAGCTTGTCCAGCTGAGTCACAAACCCAATCAATAACTCGATAGCCTCTTGCCCATTCAAGGAGGGCGAGCGCGAAATCCCATGCTAAGGCTTTGAGCGCGAGTTCCTTTACAACGAATTTTTTCCCTGTCCTAGGGTCAATAGCAATAAGAACTGCATGATGCTTTTTAGAAGAATGTGGGTCAATTGCTACAATACAAGGCCAATCATTTGGCAGAGGAAATGCTTCCAGCTGGTGGACGGAATCTTTGTAAAGATGTGCAAGGGCTAATGAACTAATATCCCAAAATTCCCCATTTAACCTTACCCTTTTTTCTTCTTCAGTTAAAAGTCTTGAGAAAGACTCCAAGTAGCCTTCTGCCAGATTTGCTTTATTTTGTTCTGTTGAACCACGAAAGCAAGCTATGTCAGGATTTTCATCTTTTTCCCATGGCTCCCAAATCTTGGTCCTTAACCAAGACTGAGCTAGTGGGGTTCCTACAATAAATGTTTTTGGATTTGAATTTTTTGTACGCTGACCACGAGATAGCGCGATAAAAATATGTTCTGGACACGGCTCGTCAATTAGTATATAGTCGTGCTCCCCTGATTCATAGACTAGAGGTTCTTGGTCGTGTGTGTAATAGACTGTACGTGAACCATTCGGCCATATAATTTCATTTGGATATGGCTTCCCGTTTTTAATAATTTCAAGTTTATCAATATTATACCACTTAGTAAGTTCCTTTAAGTGTACGTCTTTGATTTTTATTGGGTTATCAACTACAACAGCAATCGTGGCTGGGACTTTTGTATATACTTTTTTGATTGGGTGGTAGCCTTCTGCCATCCAGACGTGCTCGTTCGTTAAAAGTGTCGTTTTTCCACTACCATTCCCTCCTGCAAAAAACCTAATCTTGTGGTCATCCATCACGACAGGAAGCTGCGCAGAGTTTGGCTTGAACGCTTCTCGCTTTTCTTTTTGTAATTCTTTCTTCTTTTGAATTAAATCCCAAAGCTTGAGTTTGTCTTCTTTAGACATGGCAGAAAGCTTGGCAGTATCAATCTTACTCTTCGTTTTCGACATCACGACCTTCTACCTCTAGAACGTCCAGCTCGCTAAGTAGCAAGGCGTCAAGCTGCTCTTCTTTGACTTTATCCAATCTATGTGTGACATCCTTGGTTTCTTTAGCCTTTCCATACACTCGGTCCATCATATCGCGTGCGGCTGATAATGCTCGGCCAGAGTCCGCATCCGTTGCAGCAATTGTTACAATACGCGCGGCGGCTAATCCAGCATATTTCTTTAACAAGTCTTCAGCTGAAGCGCCTTTTCTAACGTCATCACGTACCGACTGCAGAACCCCAGACCACATTTCGTCTTGAATCGCAAGCTCGTCTAAGCTACGCGCTCGGTCTGTCTGCAAAAGCTCCATCTCCTCAGAGTAGGAGACATTCTTGTTTGATTCTAAATCCTTGCCTTTTGGGGCAGCTTTCGGCTTGGCCATGTCTTATTTCCTCTTATCACTGTCTTTGCCTGTCCACCAACTAAAGTCGCAGATATTCCAACTGTTTGATTCCTTCCTGTATGCCTTGCCATCTGCTATGTCATCTTTTTGTCTACGTACGCGTCTGGCAGCAAGCTGCTTGTCTTTCTTGTGTTGACGCTGTTTAGCTACTGGAGCCTTATATGATCTGCTCATGGCTTATGATAACACATGGTCACTTTTAAGTCAACATAACGAGTCTTTATGTTGCCATATACATCATCAAAAAGTGGGTCCGGCCTGTTTTCAGAGGCACGAGGCATCGCTAAGAGTTGAGTCTGAAGGGCGCGGGGGGTCTGTTTATGGCGAGCGCCAAAGGCGCGAGAGCTGGGGTTCTAAATCCCGGCCCGCTATAGCCAGACTACCAGACCGGGACCAGCGTCGATCGATGGCAGCCACGTACGGCCTAGTCGAATGTGTTGCAGCCTATGACTAATCAATAGCTTACTGCCTTTAATACATAGCTTATTATACTCAATATATTAGCTTACAGACTAACTGATGATCTATCTTATATATGTTGGTGGGGTCTTTGGCTATGCCTTGGGGGCAGAAAGCTGCTAAGTAGTTGATTTTACAGCTATTCATTTTTCCTAGAATATTATTGAAAACAAAAAATCCTAAAAATCACATGTAAAGCATACTTTACATTTTTTAAAAAGCTATTAATTTCAGGTATTTAGACGCTTTGTATGTCACATTTACACACAGTGTATAAAAGTTCCACAGAGTTAAGTTATTGATTTTACGTATTTGATACATTTAAAAGCAATATATCGCTGGTATCAAGACTGCAATGTCTTTATGTCAAGGAGAGCGTAAATGACAACATTAACAATCGGCGCTTTAAAAGAAATAGTAAATAAAACAAAAAACGAAGCATTAAAACAACAAGCACAAGCTGAGCTAGTCAGACGTGCAATTTTAGGAGTGAAATAATATGATTGAAAATCTATTAATAATGATAATGATTATAGGGTTTTTTAAAATGATTGACTTAAGTAATGGTCACAAATAAGAAGGAAGTAATATGCTAACAATTAAGCAAATTAAACAACAAATCAAAATGAACGAATGGGAATTGAGAAAAGCTATAATTGACTCAAAAACAGATCGTGTAATTGAATTAAATTCAGCGCGAGTTTTATTACTTGAATCTTTAGTTGAAATGTTAGATACTAAATTAAATCAAAAGCAATTAGTTGCGAAAGTGAGTTAAAATGGATAAGTTGATAGTTTACACAATGTTAGTAATGGTTTTAATTCTGTCATTCGGTACAATCAAAACAATCGGCGATTCAAATTTAAAGGAGAATATCTATGTTTCAATCATTAAATAGTAATAATGACCTATCAAAAATGGTACGAATTCACTGCGAAAACTTGAGATTAACGCCGCGTGAATCAGCTCAATTAGGCTTAAAAACAGAGCTGTCAATGAAGTCAGATTATGGTACTAAGCTTGAGTCAATATTGATTGATATAAGTTTGCAAGTTGGTAAAAATGTTCTTGATTCACATGGCGCTGTTATGGCTGTTTTAGAGTTTTTTGACTCTTTTGCATATAGTGATTCTTGGCTTGATCAAATTGAACTTAATATAAAGGATGCATTGAAAAGACAAAAACAATTAAATAAGGTAGGCTAATAATGAAAATCACATTTAATGGAAAAGTAAAGCGCGACCAATGGGAGTGTTACGCTTGGACTGTAAATCTAAACGGACAAATTTTCGAATATCATACAGGTCTAGGACATGCCACGGAAAGTAAGAATTGGAATAGACCAAAAACATTGACTGGAAAAAAAACAATTAAGATAGACTCTTATATTTATGTCCATGTTCCAAAGATTAAAGACGTACTCTATTCGCTAGCGATTGACGCTCAAGCTTGGCAAGACACCTTTGAGGATTTTTGCTCAAACTTTGCTTACGATCCCGACTCACGTAAAGCCTTAGAAACATACTTAAAATGTCAAGAAAACGGAAACAAACTTTTGAAAGCGCTAAAATCAAAAAACGCAGTAAAACGCATAATTGCTTGGGAGTTATAAAATGAAAAAATTCAAAATTCAAGATTGGGCCGGTAATGACATTGAATTTAAAAATCGCCCATACTTATATGACTCGTTTGAAGATGCTGAAGAAGTCCTAAGTGAAGAATTAGATAACAATTACGAAACGGATAGACAAGAGTATTACATAATTGAAGTGGAGTATTTATGAAAACACTAATTAACCTATTTAATAAAATATTCAAATGTACTTGTGATTCAGGTTCCAAAGAGCCTGGGCCATGGCACAAAGAACATTGCGAAATATATACACCATTTTAATAGGAGTTGAATAACATGAAAACCAAACACACACCCGGACCTTGGTACGCAAGTGATAATGAAAGATGTATATACGCCAAATTGCAAACTGTAGATGGAACTTATGTAGAACCTTTAATCGCTCAATGTACAAAACTATCCACTAGTGCAAACGCAAACGCCGCGCTTATAGCTGCTAGTCCTGAAATGTTTGAGGCATTGGAAAAACTATACATAAAATTATGTTCTGAGCAGTTTCAATATTTACAAAATGATTTTGAAAAAGAACTAGTTAGCATTGAAAAATGTATTCAAAAAGCAAGGGGCGAATAGTTATGGATAAACAACTAGAGGAAATTAAAACAATTATATTAAAAGCTTTAGTTGGTGAATGGCGCGTTAACTACGGGCATCGGCTACAAGTACAAAAAATCCTAGCAGCGCTCGACAAAGCGGGATATAAAATCGTCCCAAAAGAAACCTCAACAAAGGATCAAACAAATGAACCTTAAAAAACTATTCTTATTTTTATTTTTGGTGTGTTTAGTACCATTTGCGATTTTGTGGGCAATAATCAGCCCACTCTTTGAAGACTAAACAAAACCTTAGATTTTAAACTAAGCCCGGCATTAAGCCGGGTTTTTACTTTTACCGGTACTTGTCTAATATTCTATTTATTCTAAAAAAATCGGCTTTATCTACTTTAAAAATCCCTTCTGACTGCTCTGCCTCAAAATCCACTTTGCCATACGGGCACCCCAAAACCTTGTTCAGCTTCGTCGCAAGACTTGAACAATACGCATAGACTTTGTATCTGCCCTCTGATTCTGCCTGTAACTCGAACTTAATTTCGGTGCTTCCTTCAAATATCATATAATAACCCCTAATAGCCTTAATTGGCTTTTTTTCATTTTGGCATGTCATGACGCGTTTGTCTAACCTTCGACTCAAAGAATCCTCAATTTCGTGCCGCGAGCTATAAGCCTATTAGAACTGAACCTTTGAACTTTGTAGTCTGGGAATAGCCTAGTCCCAACACCTGCCCGATCGCCCAACCTGAGGCATCCTGACGCGTTTGCGGGGTATTCCTTGGCTTGGTCTCAAGCTGCTAGCTGTCTCAATTTTGGACAGCCTGCAATTCCGTTGCCATGTCTCGATTTGAGAATCGCGACATTTTTTGTCGCAATAGCAAAATGAATAGGCCCCATAAGGACAAGTTTGAAAACAAAACGCTGGGACCTTGGCTTGGTCTAGGCCCCATAAGGACAAGTTTGAAATGAATCGCCCAGCTCAGGCACGGCCAAGGTTAGAACAAGCATTGACATTTTGCTACCAGCTTAGACTATGACAATATTTGTCACCTGGCACAAAGTCTAGCAACACGACCACCCAGTCTTGGCCGTGCCGAGGGGTGGGGCTGAGAGCAAAAACCGGAAAACCGCAGGGCCGCGGTTTTTGCATTGCCTGGAGAAATACATACACAGTGTATATATATTTTTGACTGATTTAATAAAATAGTGGTTTTATGGCTTTTCGATGGTCTCTAAAGGACTTAGCCGCGGTTTTGCCGCGGTTTTTAAAAACGAAAAACGGTTTTGTAAACCCCAAATCTAATATATTGCTCCTAAAGTTCTGCAGAAGTTCCGCAAAGTTTTTTGCGCTAGCAGTTGACAGGATCTCAAATCTAATATATTGTAGTTAAGTCATAATAGCCGTGCAGGCGAAAAGGAGAAGGAATGACACAAAGATTAGATTTAGTTATAGGTAGCATTAATTTTAGTAGTAGATGAGGATATTAATCTACGACTACTTTTTCAAGGAATCATCAAATGATTAATAAAAAAGACTCAATCCAGCTTTCTGCCCAAGTATCTAGCACAAACACAGTCTCCATAATGACTACTAATGAAGACCTCCATAAAGTAATAACCACAAAGCAGTGGTGTGTTGGTTTATACAAGCAAAGAATAGAACTTCCTCAGCTTACTGCCAAAGAATCCAATCGCAGAAATGAATTTTTTATCAGCACGCCCTCTATTTTTGCTGTGGATATTGACAACACCTATACTAAGTCTGAACGTGCATACCCAGAACTAACAATGCAATTAGCTGCAGTAAGACTAGAAGAAAAGGGGCTTGCATACTTAATTGCGCCGACAGCTAATCATAAGAAGCTGAAAAAGGGGCATGAAGCCGCTGGCCCAGTCGAACGCTACAGAGTAATCTTGTGGCTTAGCCGATCATTAACCTCAATAGAGGAGCATAAGAATGTCTTCAAATGGATCAAGCAAGAAGTATTCCCAGAAATGGATAGACAATGCTCAGACCCTGCACGATTTTACAACCCATCAGTAAATGTTGAGTATGCTTGGTTTGAAGGGGAAAGCATAAATGTAGACTCAGCAATCACGGCTCAGCTTTCTGCCTTAGATGCACAGCTCAAAATGATTAATAGGCCACACGCAGCTAAGCAAGCAACAAATCAAATGCCTCAAAGAATTCCAAAGTACGTTCAGGATTTTTTTGTATTTGGACTAGGCAAAGAAGCAGGGGCAAGAAACGACACGCTATTTGCAGTTTGTCATTGGCTTAAAAAATATCGGAATATGTCAGAGAAAGAAATACTAGAAAGAGTTTTAGATATTGGCCTAAAGGCAGGATTGTCTGAAGAAGAAATCAGAGCATCCGCAAGATCTTCTATGAATACAAAAACAGAATTTACTTTAGATGCTCAGATGAATGGGCCGTTGTTTGATAAACTCACTACTAGTCGTTTAATATATAATGTTGACGATTCTAGTGATATTGTCTTCATGTATGATGAACAGGCAGAAAGCTACGAAAGCTTTGATATGTCTGTGGTACCAAAAATATTTCCAAAAGAAGTTCAGCCAATTATTAAGGGCCGGACAACAGCAGCAAAGCTTGTGTATGAGCCCTTCACCACAGGACCACGGTTTATATATGCTGACGGTGACAAGGAAGTGTTCCATAAGTTTAATACATACTGCCATCCAAAATGGCGCCTTAAGAGCGAGTTAGAAAACGCCCAGCTTCCTGCCCTGTATGATAAGTTCTTTAAGCACCTAATTCGCGAAGATCAACCATCATACGAGTACTTATTGGATTGGCTAGCAAATGCCTTGCGGGACAGGAATTTCACAGTGCTTTGTGCAATCGCTTCTGAGGAGGGCACAGGCAAGGGTGTACTTGGAGTCATAATGTCAAATCTAGTGGGAGAATCCAATTATAATAAAGTGCGCGATGAAGTCTTTAAAAACAAATTTAATAAGGGTCTTAAGAACAAACGTATAGTTCAACTAGATGAGGTTAAGTTAAAAGGCGATGAGGAGTTAAACCGATTCAAAGATATTATTAACACCTCCGTTGAAATTGAAGCAAAAGGCAAAGATGCTGAGCTTATGAAAAACTACGCTTCCTTTTATCTAACATCAAACAACATTGATGCTATCCGGCCTTCTGCCAGCGATCGCAGGTTTTCAATAGTTGAAATGACAAGCATCAAATTGACAAAGGTGTTTTCTCAAGCCGAGATTGACCAATTAACTCAAGGGCATGAAATTGAGCAGCTTGGCTGGTTCCTACTAAAACGAGAGATAAAAAATAACATGCTTACCTCATTCAAGTCGGCTCATTATGAGCACATAAGGGAAGCGTCCCAATCCATGTGGCAAGAATACATGTTAGAAGATTTTGCAAAACAATACAAAAACAAAGATGTACCGCTAAAGCAAGTTCAACAATTACTCAAAGAAGAATTTGGCAGTAACTTCAACATTGGCCGCATAAAGCTTGCTGCCTTTTGCGAAGACTATAAAGAGTATTTTGAATTCAAGCAAACTAATGGTTTGAGGATGATTAGACCCATCAAGGCTAAATATGAAGAACAAAAGATTGAAGCTGAGAATAAAAAACTTGATCTATTTGCATCAATAACGGAGAATGAGAAAAGAAGGCTCCATAAGTCTTAAATTGGTACAGCATGAATTTGCTATTGACTTTTGCTTGAGGCAGAGATAGGATGAGAGTATGATGAAGACAAACAACAAATTGAAGGTATCGGAAGACATGAAGACGGCCGTAAAACGGCCAGCAATAAGGAGCGTAGTAATGAATTCAAAAATAACAACAAAACCTGGAATATATTTTACAGAACAAGCAGGCCTTTTTGAGTTAAAAGAATGGGGCGATAATCACATGCTGTTTATTTATACCACTAAGAAAAACAAACAAAGAAGAATCAAAGTCAGAAAAGCTAAGTATACTAACATTATTTATATTGGGCAAGTTTAAAAAACAAACTACTTTGGGTAGTTGAAAGTTCTGAGAGTAAGTAATTATAATAAAGGTATAACCATGATTTCACAATTCACAGAGTATTTAGCACTTAGTACTTTAACCGACAGTTTATTTACATTTGAATATTTCCCGGCAATCAACGCTTTTTCAGCCATATATTGCTGTCCGATTAACGGTTCCGATGTCCACTATGATTTTAATGATGGAGAGTTTGAGCAAATGCTAGTGAGAAAGCAAATAGTAATAATTGGAAAGGTGTAATCATGATTACAAAAACATTAACGTTTATAATCGAGCCAAACGGCTACAACGAATACAACTTTGAATGTGCAAATCGCGGAGTAAAACTGAATCTAGCTATACAAGAGACGCTTGAAAACATTCGCTCACGTTTAAAATATGCCAAGGATGTTACCAAAGCTGAGGAAAAATTTCTTGAAGAGTTAAGAACTGCGTTAAGTGAATACTATGTGGAAGGTTAAAATGAGAATGAATGGTGTTTTTTACAATGAGGTAAAACCATGACCAATCACCCAATAATCGCAGCATTGACAAACAACAAAGTTTAGATTAAGATGTTATAAAAAGGAGAGCCCACAATGACAAAAAGACAAGCAGCTGAAGGCTTAGTAGATTTTCTAGCAGCTTACTGCCGTATTAACATGTCAATTGATGATGCCGAACGAACTCTTGACTTCATCACGACTGAAGATGGCGAAACCGGACTTGGACTATTTCCACCAATGGACAAAAAAGGCAGGCACCAATGGAGCCAATTGACAGACTTAGAGAACTTATTGAGAGACTAGAATACATACAAAAGGAGATATCATATGTCGTTGTTACTGCTAACAAGACTAACTATAGTGATGGGAGCCATTGCACTTTGCATGAGCTTGTTTTACAATCGACCAGCGAAAAACATACAGCTCGGGCGCCAGAACGCCTTACCACAGTTCAAACTAGATCAGGATATTGTCCAAAGAAAGTATGACGGTCTAATCCAGCTTGTGACTGCAGATAAGTATAAGGGTTTTTGCTCAGGGTTTGTAATATCAAATTCATATGCCGTTACAGCTGCCCACTGCTTAGTTGATGAAGACGGCAACATGAAAAATGCAGAAGAAATTAAAGCAAGAAGTATTGAAATAGTTGAAGAAGATGGCACCAAACAGCAAACGATAATGCCAATCGAAATCGTCGGGCTAAGTCTAGCAACAGACTATGCTTTACTGATTGGAGATTTTTCAGATTTCACCACGCTAAAAATAAATACAGGAGCAAGCGCTATCAATGAAATAAAAGGGACTCAGCTTTTACCTGGAATCTCAGTACCGATGTTTGCAGTGGGATTTCCATTAGGGGGAAGTGAACCAATGGCTTTACCGCAGCAAAACTGCCAAACTCTAGGTGAAACTATTATGTGCCAAGGTATTATGTTCAGGGGATGCTCAGGCGGATTTCTAATTGACCCCATCACAGGAGTAGTTGTTGGGATAAATCATGCAATTAACCTGCAAGGCCAGGAAACTTTTTTTAAGTTCATGATAGCGATTTTTGATCAATTTAACGTGGAGACTTACTAATCTATGTTAAACCTATATGATAATTTTAATAAGCTTAAGGCTATGAAAATTGGGCAAAGTAAATATTTTACATGGCACGAAGCTTTATGGTTACCTCAAGTAAGTGCATATGCAAAACCTTCAATTCCGGAAGCACAGAATATTATTAGCGTAGCGCAGTATTTAGATGCGATCAGAGAGCACTACAACAAGCCTATTACTGTAAATTCTTGGTTAAGACCACAAAATTATAACCGAATAATCGGTGGTGCTACCTTTAGTTTTCACAGAACAGGATTAGCAGTTGATTTTGAAGTATTTGGAGTACCAGCTGAAACAGTACGAAATGACATGAAAGTGAACAAACATCTTGTACCAGGATGCAGCTTTGAAAATGGAGTACCTTGGGTACATATGCAAGTAGATGGCAAAGGAATATTTTTTAATCCACCGCCAAAAAAGAAGGGGTTGTTAGATGATTGAAAAAATACTAGAAAACATCATTAGTATAGCAGCTCTTGGTCTATTTGGAATTGGTTTATATGAGTGGTATCGTCGTGAGCAAGAAGCAAAGCGTGAGGCTGAAATAATGGCGCAGTCTGCTGCCAAAATAGCTGAAATAAACAAAACATTGCAGGAGCTTGATAATGCCCAAGTTGACGCAAAAAGAAATTATGACGAAGCAAAGGACAGCGTATATGAAATTCTTAATAAAAGGAATGCTCCTGGTTCTGATTCTAATAGCAGCAATTAATGTTGATGCACAAGAAAAGTGTCGAGACAAGGAATTAGAAGTAGCCTGTAAAACGGCCATAGAAGCAGCTGATGAGTTGTTGAAACAAAAAGACGCTAAAGCTGTCTTCCTTGAATCACAGCTAAAAATGCAGTTGTCTCAAAATGAACAGCTACAAAAGAAAATGCTTGAATTAGAAAACAAAGCTTGGTACAATGATTCAACAACAATGTTCTTATTAGGTGTAATAGCAGGAGGATTATCACATGAAGCAATTCGCAATCGTTAGTTTGTTATCAATACTTTTTATGGGGTGTGGATTTCAACAAGCATTCCGCAATCATTGTCATCTTGAAGGACAGACTTGTGACACATTGTTTGGAGTTGATCAAGAAGAGATTGACGAAAAGCAAAATGCAGAGATTACATCACTTACTACAATGCTAAACGAACTTGTGAAAGATGTACGCAGTTTAGAGGGACAAGCAGAGACACAGCTAAACTTGTTAAACATGCTTGATGTACTCGCCCAACAACAAGACGCAACCACCACAATGATCAATCAGATGAGGGTAGAAATTGATCAAGATTTAGTAAACATACAAAATTCAATCTCATATGAGCAGGCAAGGATCAATGGACTAGCTGTAGACGTAGCAAATCTGAACGCCCAAGACGCCGTTGTGGAAACCGTATATCCTTGTGGAGATTCACCAAACAAGTTTGATGAAGGCTTTTTAAGGATGAAGTCTGGCAAACTAATTGCATACTTTGAAAATGGTGGCAATAGAATGCTAACAGTATTAGGACCTGGCAGTTATAGAACAACCGACTATGCACCATATTGTTACTTTGATGTTAATACAGGCAGTCAAATTGTGAGTGCTAGGAGATTTTAACCATGAGCGATAAAATAAAATACCCACTAATTGGTCTAATCATTGGAAGCCTTATATGGGCTGGCAATTACATGAATAAAAATATTGTCAACTCTTACATAAAAGAACTTGTAAAAAGCGAGTGTTTAAAATGAGCGAGATTAAGCCAAGCCAATTTTGGATTTACAAAGGCACATCGAATCATTGCAGTCAGCTTGAGTATGACTACGAAACTGATACTTACGAAAAAAGCACACCCGATGGTTTTTATGATTATGTCTGCACTAAAGATACTGTTCAAGGTGGGATTCACGTTTTAGAAGCCGAGCCTGTCCTAAAACTCCTGTGCGAGATGGGCGGTGCTTTAGAAAATGCAAAGTATTTGAGGTTCTTTATTAATGAACAAGAAAAAGCTGAAAGTGCTAAACTAAATATAGCTAAGGCTACAGAGGCATATAAATCCTTTCTCACAAGCATTGATAGCCACGCTTCGCATGTCAGTAGTCTCGCGAGTACGCAAGCCAAGCAGGGAGATAAATAATGGGACGTAAACCAACTAGTATCAGATTTAATTCAATGGTTTTTAGAGAGCTATTCAAAGATTTAAACTATTCCAAGATTGTCGATGAACGGAGTGTTACAAGACAGGCCCTTAACGGTTGGCTCAACACCAGCAGAATCCCACCTAAAGCAATGGCAGAAATAGTAAAAGCTCACAATGTTAGCCCAAACGATGTTGAGAGATTGATGGATGTTCCAAAAGAACCAATCTACAAAACTCACTATTGGCTGTGTGAGCCATGCGCTAACAAATTCGGCGGTAAATTTCCTGAAAGGCACATATTCACGGTTACTGTTGGCGAGTGCAAGCATTGTCATGAAAAAGATGTAACGCTAATCCCTTGGGTAGATTTTAACTGGCCAAATGAAAAAACTGAGCAAGTTAAAAAAGCTAGAGAAAAGTTTTTGCAGTTAAAAAAGGAGGCGCCGGATGAAAATAAATAAAAGAACTAAAATTAGATATGAGGAGATTAGAGATTATGACGGGCACTCATCTCGAGGCACAGGAGAATATAAATCTGTATATTATGATGTTTATTTCGTAGGTAGAAAAGATTTTGATAGCATTAAAAGTGCAAAACGATACATCAAGTACTTAAAAAATAAGTCTAAAATTATGCAATTAAAGAGACAAGCGAAACTTCTTAGAAAACAAGAGGCGGAGTTAAATAAAAAGCAAAGGAAATTAGCAAATGCAATTTATGCCCTTGGGGGAAATTAGCGTGAACCAAAACCCAATAATCGCAGCATTGAAGGCAAGACTTGAGAGTGAAAAAAATAAAATAGCTGATGAAAACTGGAATACACATAGTGGTAAATTAGTTCCGGCAGCACTTGGCTGGATTGAAAAAGACCTGATTAAAATTGGCCACGAAGCCGCGACCGAAAGGCTGATGACAGTGATAGAGCAAGCGCTAGGTGTAATCGAATTTTACGGAGATAGAAATAACTGGAGATGTTGGGACACCTACGCTGATGTAAAAGATGTTATAACTGTTTCTGATTTAGGATGTAAATCATATTCTGAAAAAGCAGACTATGCACTTCCAAGTGGTGGCCGTAGAGCTAGAGAATTTTTGTTGAGCATCCGCGAAACCGTCGCAGACGCGTCCACGCTTGCCGATGCTTCGGGTGATAGTAAAAAGGAGCAAAACTATTGCGTAGATGCTTCGCTAGTTACTGATTTTTGCAAAGAATTGGGGTTGTAATGTCTACGCCGAAAGAAGCTACGCAGGCCAAAGCTATCGCAGAGCGAATGGATAATTAAAACTGAAATAATTAAAATTTGTGATTTCAACAACTTACGCAATTAAACTTGGAAAAATTGGAGTTTTTAAATGAGCACTATAGTCCATAAATTAGCATCAAAAGCCAGGACATCAACAAAAAGAGTATTGGAGTACGCATGAGCCAGCTAAGCGCGAAAGAAATTAAGAAGGAGTATGGCGATGGAAAATAAGTTTAGAGAGTTTTGGATTGAATTAGAAGAAAAAGGTGCAAGAGCTTTTGTGTATACAGAGCCGGTTGATGGTTTAAATGACGATGCAATTCATGCCGTCGAATACGCAGCCCTCGAATTGGCTAACGCTGAAATTGCTGAGCTTAAAGCTACTGTTAAATCTTGTATGTATGTAATTGACGACAACACAGATTTGCAAAAGCAGTTACGCCAAGTTATAGACGGCGTAAAATCTGAAAACAAAAAGCTGAACGATGAAATCGCCAAGCTTGAGGTTTGCGTAGCGAGACTGAAGGAGGAAAATGAAGCATTGCAGCAAGGAATATCCGACATGGAAAGAGCATATGATAATGTTAAAGACGGCCTATCTAAAAATATTTGTGGCTACTGTGAGCAGTCAATGAACTCAGATCAGAATCCGTCCTATGAGCAGCTTGTGGTGGCTAATGATTTTAATCAACAAGAAATTGCAAAGCTGAAGGAAGAAAACGCACAACTATCTAAGTATTGCGGAGAGGTTCGCTATTGGCAAAATAGAGCTGAAGACTTGAGCGAAGAATTAGAAAGGATGAAAAAATGACCAGCTTAGTCTTAACACAGATTGTAGCCGCTGCCTGTCTCAATTTAAGCCAGCCTTTTGAAATAAAACAAACTTGCATTGACTATTGGGTTAATTGCGCTTATGATATTAGCAAAGTGCAGCAATGCAAAGATAAGGAGCCAAAATGGACAACGAACAAGTTACTACCTTCTACAGAAACACGATAGGCTATAATGAAGGTAAAGATCAAGTATTTGTATATACAGAATCAATGGAAGACTGGAAGACATTCTCAAAAGAATTATCTAGCCTAGTACTATATAAAGCTATCAAAGCTTTTATGATTGGCATCCTAATTGGGTTGTTTACAGGCTTCTTCACAGCTCGCGCAGACGAGGCAACGGTTAGACGCGTGGTTATGCAGGAAGCTGAGTCGTTTGAGCAAGCTACAGCCTTGTTAGCCATTGCTCAGATTGAGTCTAGCTTTAGACCATATGTCAAAGGCAAAGCTCTTGAATACGGTTTGTTTCAATTCCATCCAAAGTATTTTCGTTTAAAAGATAAATCAATTAAAGGTCAAGTGAAGTTCGCTATTAATCATTATAACCAGTTATTGACAAATGGCTGCAAAGAAGATATAATTGGAACATGCTGGAATACTGGCATTGGTGGCTCGCGCAAGTTAAAAAATCCAAAGAAATTTGCCTACAACATTAAGTTTTATAAGCTAAAGGTCAAGTATGAAAAAGAAATTACTCAAAATAAAAGGTCCAACACACCCAATTTCTGTGAAGTTGCTAACATCAAAAACTCTTACCAAGCGTTACGAAAAGGACAAGTCAAAAGTGTTGCATGGTCTTTGGTTAGAAGACGAGAACACAATATACCTAGCATCTGATCTACCTGAGGATGTCAAGCTACATACATTCCTTCATGAACTTGCTCACGCCTTAGAGCCGCTTCTTCAGCGCGTAGAAGAAGAGGGGCGTGCAGACATACTTGGAGCTTACTTTATGAAACTAACTGGGTGCAAAACATTAGAGGAACTACTTGTTAGAATGGAAGAAAAATGAAAGTAATAGGTCTAGACATAACTACAGGAACTCGAAGCAATTTTGGAGTAGCAATTGTTGATTTTACTGAAAGCACAACTAATCCTAGACTAATAAAAGCCTTTGATTTTGCAACACCAAAAGACACAGAGCTAAGGCCTAGATTAAAGTATATAGCAGCCAAATTAGCAGGAGAGTTTAAAGCTCTTGAAGAACTTAATGAAGATTATATAATTGTAATTGAAAACACAATACTGCCAGGAAAGGCTAATCAGCAGCTGCAGAGAATTGTCGGTGCGATCCTTACCGTTTCCCCTAGAAATAGACAGGTGTTTGAGGTTTACCCAACACAGGTAAAATTACATATTACGGGCGAAGGCAAAGGCTCAGACAAAAAAAAGCTTGCAAACTGTCTTAAAAAATGGTTTAATAGTAACGAGCTACTTTTTCAGCTTACTGCCAGCAGTAGATTTGATGCTACGGATGCAATCGGCATTGCTTTAACTGGGTGGGAGATTCATGTTAAAAAATCTAAAATCGTATCAAACATTAAATCTGGCAAAACCAAGTAAAAAAGCTTTGCTAAGTCCTGAAGCAACCACTCACATTGACGTAAATGAAATCTTAGACTCTTTATTGACAGATATTGCAAATAACGAAGAGGATATAGAAATTGAATTATATGACCAGCTTTCTGCCAATAGAGAATTGTGTTTAGAAATAATGAATGAGAGTCTTGATGCAGAGCTTGCTTACAACTACATGAATTGCGAGCTAGGTAAAGGAATTCTAATTGGAATCGTCCTAACTTTACTTGGTCAAAGAATGCTTCAATCTGAAGTCAAAATGCTAGAGGAGCAAGAAGATTATAGTAATAGCGAGGATGAAGACAATGGGTAAGGCAGGACGCAAACTCAAAACACCAAAGGCCAAGATGGAAGGCCTCAATGTAAAAGCTTTGCAAGACTTGCTATTTAATAGTCAAGAATACCCAGAGTATTTTAATAAGTTTGCTGCCTCAAAAGAATTAATGATGATATTTAAGTTGCTTGTTGTTCAGCCTTCTGCCATTGAAAGCGGTTTAGAGTATAAACTAGATGTGCAAGAGAAATTGCACCATGTATTTGGAGTTGATTATAGAACCATTTACACATATGAAGTCGTGGAAGACTTTATTTTAAATGTTGGTAAAGTGTCATACATTGAAGAAGTCCCTGAAGGACAGACTCCGCGCAAATTACGCGCCCTATTTAAGGGCGATGTGGTCCTAATTAGGGTTGATACAAGAGATGAAGACTTGACTTGTGATTTGCAAGTGCTAACATCAGGCTTGTTTCAAGACACATCAGATGATTTTCGTAATTTTAAAATTGATATTGAAGACATAAAACAATTTCGCAGTAAATTAAAATTAGTAGATAAGGACGGTAACAATGAAGAGTCGTATATTAGTAGCACTGGATATAGAGACAAAGAGCACAACTGAGGATAAAGAAGACGCCCTTAATCCATTTAAAAGCGAAATCACATGCATTGGTGTGTATGGCGAAGGAATACAAAAGGTGTACCGTAGTCCATGGAAGGACTTCATGGAAGAAGTATACAACAACGATGAGTATTGTTTTGTAGCTCATAACGGAAAGTTTGATTTAAAGCACATGTACTTCAAGTTTGGTAAAATGCCTAATTGGAAATCAAGGTATTTTGCTGACACGCGCTTCATGGCGTTTGTCTGCACAGATAAGATTGATGAAGAATACCTAGCAGCGTATGAAGAGAAGCGCAAAGAATTGAATAAGAGTCGAACAAATGCACACAGAGAAGCCAGACTACACAGCTTAAAAACCCTTGCACCATACTTCTTAAATGTTGAACCGTTCTGGGAGCCAGATCAAGGTCATGACAATGATGAATATGTTCTTAAGGACTGTAAGTATACGCTTGAGTTGTACCACTTATTTAAAAAGAAATTAGAAGACCTAGGTCAATACGATTTTTACCATAACAAGCTAATGGAATGGAGTAAGGTTGTATTGCAAGCAGAATTAACGGGAATCAAAATTGACGTACCCCTGATAGAGCAACTTCTTGTTGAGAATAAAGAAAAGATCCATCAGCTTACTGCCACGCTAAAGCAGGAATGGGCAGAACATTTTGCAGCCTATTCCCAAAAAGTACTAAAAGAGTTAAATAGCCAGTACAATGACATGTTTCAAACGTACATGGAGAAACACCCAAAAGCAAGCCTTGTTGATACACAGCTTAGATATGTCAATATGTTTGAACGCGCTAAGAATAAGTTGATTGAAAGCGGAGAGCTTGAGCTAAACTTAGATTCGCCTAGTCAATTAGCATGGTTATTGCAAGATCGGTTAGGATTGGACATAACCAATTTAGAAGGCAAAGATTCAACAGGAAAAGAGGTTTTGCAACGCCTATCGCGTGAAAATGAGTCTGTAAAGAAACTTCTAGAACTTCGCAAAGCTACAAAACTTGTTACAGCCTTCCTGCCTAAATATCTAGCTAACAGAACTAGTGAAGATAGGATACATGCAGACTTCAATATTGATGGCACCCGAACTGGACGGCTAAGTTCATCGGGAGCTGCTAACCTTCAACAGGTACAAAAGGATTTAAAAAAAGTCTTTGTGGCAGGAGATGGATATCAGTTTATAACATATGATCTACAATCCATTGAGCCTGTCCTTATGGCATATTACACGGAGGATTCTTCATTAGTAGATATTGTTCTTAATAATAGGAACTTTCATAGCATTAATACAATCACTATGTTTAACCTTGATTGCACAGAGGAGGAAGTAAAAACTTTACATAAACCTCTTCGAGATATTGCTAAAGAAATATTTTTGGCAATTTTATATGGCGCTGGCTGGCGTCAAGTCCAAATGAGTTGTTTAAAAAGGGGTATACGGAAGTCTGAGTCGGAATGTAAGCAAGTAGTTAAGCTTGCGCGGAATAAGTACAAAGGCGTTTGGGAATTTAAGCAAGAGCTAGATAAGGTAATGGGAAAGGGTGAGGTAATATACAACTATATGGGGAGACCGATTAAGATTAATGACCCAGAGGACGTTTATATGCAAGGCTTTAATACTTTGATTCAAGGGTCAGCCTCTGATATTGTGCTAGATATAGCTAAAGAGATTTCGGAGAAGACGAGCAGTGTGCCTGTCTTGTTCATTCATGATTCTATTGTAAGCATATGTAGCTCAGGTATATCAGAAAAAGAAGATGAAGTAGTTCGGAAATGCTTTAAAAGAGTCTTGACAAATAGTAGTGCAACGTTTAATCTAAATATAGAAGGTGGGGTGGATAGTGTCTGGGATTAAGTTTGACGGCGCAAAGCCTGATATGACTCACGTGCCAATTGAAGCTATGTGGGCTATGGCCGAAGCATTTACATATGGGGCTAAAAAATATGAAGCTGATAACTTTAGAGAGGGATTAGCTGTACGCCGTCAGATTGCAGCAGCGTTAAGACATATCTATCAGTTCCTTGATGAAGGCGATATTGACAAAGAGTCAGGATGCAAGCATCTTGGATCAGCTATGGCCTCCCTAGCAATGGCTTGCTATACAGTAGCGCACCATCCAGATTTAGATGATCGATATTTCAAGAAAAAAGAGCGCGAATTGAATCAAATTGCACTAGCAAAATTTAAGGATGAATAATGAGTAATAAAATATTAGGCCCAGAAGTCAGTTACATTGACATCCTCGATGACAACATAATTGAACAACAAAAGAAAGACGCTCAAGCATTACGTGAAGGCAAATCCAAATTTGGAAACCCACTGCGCCCTTCGGCTGCTGGAGAATGTGAACGTGCCCTTGCGTTTAAGCTTATGGAACACTCAGGCCAAGCCTTCTATGAAAAGGAAATGATGCAGCCTTCTGTCGTCAGACTTCTGAGTCTTGGTCATGCGGTCGAATATAGTATCATCAATTTTCTTAAACAGTGTGAGCTGTTTCAAGTTAAGTATCAACAACAGACTTTGGGATTTTATGAAATTGAGTCAACTAACGAAAAAATTGCTCATTACATCGAGGGCTCAAACGACTTATGCCTAGTTTCCAAACAGCATGGGTGGAACTGTGTTGTTGATGTTAAATCAAAGGGTGATAAGTTTTCTGCCACAAGAAAGAGTAAATGGGACGAAGAAGATGAAAAATTCTCAGGAATGAAAACAGTACAAGTAATAGGCAAAAGTGCTTATTGGGTTGAAGACTTAGAAGCATTTTTAGAAGAATTAAACGACCCATTCTTTGCTGCTAATTTCTTACAGCTTAATTTGTACGCTAACGCCTCCTTTATGAAGGAGCGAAAAATCGATCACGGCGTTATTTTGCAGTATAATAAGAATGATTCTAGGCTTAGAGAGGTGAGATTCAAACCCTCAGAGAAATTGTACAAAGATGTTGAAGTCAAATTTAAAGCAGCAGCTGCAGCTGCGACTGCATCAGACCCAAAACTTGCCGCTGAAACCTTCTTACCAGGTTCTGTTAAATGCTCGTTCTGTGATTTTGCAAAAGTATGCCGTCCTGGCGTTGATACAAGAAAGGCGTTCTTTGAGACCTTGCCAAACAAATACTTTCCTAAAAATTTCAACAAAATTGAAGATGAGCAGCTAAAACAATATCTGCTTGAATACGACGCCATATATGGCGCTGAGAAACAAAAGTCTGAATTAGAGCAAAAGATTGCAAAACGGATGCTTGATTCAAAAACGTATAAGGTTAAGATGGAGAATGGAAACGTCTATGACCTAAAAACGCATAGAACTACTACTTCAGTAAAACGAGGAAAGGTGTAACAATGAGCAATAAACTAATGTTAAACGAAGAAGAGTTCGACTTGATAAAACGTCAAATCACCCGCTTGTATGAACATAAAACGCGTGGGGAAGCTAGAGAAATACGACGTAAGGATCATGAATATAAGCTATTAAAAGGCGTAAATTCACGACTAATTCAACCTGGCGAGCAGATGTTAAATCGTAACGACCTGCGAGCTATTGAAGGAATATGCAAGCTTGGTTTGAAGGCTCTGAATGAGCTAGTTGTGCCAGGATATACAGAGAGAAAAAGTAAGGAATCAGACGAAGCTGCTAAGGTAAGATATCAAGAGTATATTGATAAAGCAGTATTGACAAAATCAAAATATGAGGCTATTATGATAAAGTTGGAGGCGTTATTATGATTCAACTTACATTAAACATTAATCTTGCGAACATGAAGTCTGGTGGAATACTTGATATCTTTGAAGACAAAATTGTAGGAGTAGCTGACATGCCGACGTCTGGTACAGTTCTAATTCTAATGGGCGGCGGTACAATTCCAGTACGAGAATCTAAAAATGAAGTATTGAATAAAATAACTGCGGCGCAAGCAAGCGTTGCCAAAACAACAGAGAAGGAGACATAAAATGTCTGAGAATGAACAAACAAATGATACTGGTGAGCAAATCATCTTTACAAAAACTGTCCTAAAGGGCGTTTCAAAAGCTGGGCGAGATCGCGTTCAGTTATTGCTAAGCGAAGAGCAAACACAAACTTTAATTGCAGAAGTGTCAAAGTTAAAAACTCGCGGCAAAATTGATATCCATTTATATGAGCAAGAAGGTCCAAGAGGAGCGTTTGATACTGGATTTTTCTTCATCAAGGAAATTCAAGAAGGACCATTTGCTAAAAAATCAGGCGCCCCAGCTGCAAAGTCCAGTGTTGACCAATCTAGCAAAATTGCTGCATTAAAGCAAAAAAAGTAACATATATAAGGCGGAGTTGCGGAAGCTGTGGTGCCGAGTAGGCAGGCGTTAATAGGAATTCGCTCTAATGTTGAGGTCGCTCCTCAAGCAGCCAAGCGAGACTAACCATTGGAACGCAAACGAAAGACAATAGAGTGTGACGAATGACAGGGTTGTGAATTAGAATCTCGCCCCTGAGTAGTCACGTTGTGAGAGTCGCGCCTCACCCGCCTGTTTTTATTTTTTACAAGGATTAGCATGAAGCAGAAAACATATGCCAGAGTTACGCCTAGAGTAATCACAGAAAAAACATTAATTGAAGAAGGTCAAGTCAAAAGAAAAATTACAGCAAAACAGCTTTCAATTCTTTTATATCACTTTTATGTTGGACTTGTGCAAAAGCAAGATATTGGCTTTCCAGATGCTGAAACAAGTGCATTAAAGTTTCAAGCCGAGTTGAATCAAGAGGTGGTTATCTCAACAGAGCACTTAGAAAAATTACTGTTTGCACTAGAGTATGCCAATGAACTTGGTCTGTATTGGAATCCAGCGGGGGAAGAAATGGATTATTTTGTTAAGGGGTTACTAGAAAAGAATGAAAAATTTGACAAGCTATCATGCTTGCTACTAAAAAAAGGAAATAAATAATGGATAAAGAAACAATCATTAGAAGATTTACGTCAACAAAGTTCATCCTAGCCATCCTAGTGCTCGGAGTACTCACAGCTGTCGCCTTAGCAAATCCTCAAGCCCTGTCAACAGAACTTGTTACAGGATTGCTTGGCGTTATTGCTACGTATTCAGGCTCTAATGCTGTGTTATCAGCTTTATCAATGAAAAAGGCAGCAAGCCACGAGGGAGTTTCGCCAGCAGCTGAGCCTGTTATGCAGACTGAACCAGCTACAATTGATCGTGATAATATCCTAGATTTACAAAACAGAATGACTCAAGCTGAAACACAAATCGCACAACTAATTGATATTATCAAACAATTAATGCCGCGAAAATAATTCGTTACACGCATATAAAATAATCATTGACATGAACTTGGAATATGATATTCTAGGTTCATGAAATACATTGATAAGTATGACGAATTAGTCTACAAATATTTAGAAGCTCATGACCCTACATGGACAGACAAAACATACGCTACGGAATCAGCTAAACTCAAAACGATCTCGCGTGTCCTAAGGATTTCGGGACTACGCGGGATTGCCTTTTACCAAACTCTCAAGGCAGAAGGCTACCACCCCTATACAATTAAGGCGTTAGTCACAAGAGCAGCCTCACTTATTGCTTGGGGGATTAAGCATCAGGTGCAAGGCTTTGGGCCTTTGAACACATTTGAAGACCTTCTAATGTCTTCGCCTCAGCTATTTCGCAACGTATATAAGGCAGAACGCTTGAAAATTGGCTTTGACGAAGCTGTTGAAAAAATCAAAACAATACCACAAGAAAACATCCGCGAAGCGTGTATGTCTTTGTTAAAATCAGGACTTCGCATTCATGAAATTTACAAAGTTAATCATGAAACAAAATCTGTTATTGGTAAAGGTGACAAGGAACGTTTTACTGTGTGGAGTTTCCCTTCGCATTTAGAGCTGCCAACAGAAAATCAAATCCGCTATGCCTTAAAGAAGGTTGGTTTAAAGCCTCACTCACTTCGAAAGCTGCTCGCTACAAAACTTGCTAGAAATTCAGATTTCTCTAACGCGGATATAATGGCAGTGTTTGGGTGGTCGAGCATTGAAACAGCTGCTAAATATTTACAACCAGAAACAGAAACAAAATTAAGAAACAAAATACAGGAGGCTTTGGGATGAGATTTCATGGGCAAACAGTTAATTTAGAGTGGGAACACGCAACGGACGTTTACGGAGAACGGCAGAAAGCTAGCGACTACAAAACCTCTTATGATGGTAAAGGAAGAAGGTTTGGTAGGGAACTTCTTGTTAATGGCAGTCCAGACTACATGAAGGGTTTAAAAAAAGAGATTATTGAGCTTCGGTTGTATGTAAAAGATGCTTTTGGTAAGGAAAGCACGGTTCTAGAAAAATGCTATTACACTTATGACAAACTACGCATTGACTTGTATAAGTATGAGATTTTGCAGCTAACATATCCGCAATTCATGCAATGGATCAACTCAACAGAAGATTCAGAGGTTATGAGAGAACCAGACTATGTAAGACTTAATTTTAAGATAGCGCAGTCTCAATATGATAAGCACCACAAAAAAGACTTTTCAAATGAAACGCCTAATGATATTCTGCTACCAAGAGGAGTTTGAATATGAAAAAATACGAACTGTTAAAAACATACATGAAGATTATCTTAATAATTGCTCTTTTATTTATAACCTCGTGCAGAGAGAAACCGCCAAAATTGAAGTCTGGACAAGCAGTAAAAGTTACTGAAGGCTTCTATGAAAATTGCGAGGGCATAGTTATAAGTTACACCTATGATGTTTTTTCCCCCAAGTATCCGGATGTACAATACTACGTGGTTAAAATTAACAAGCATTGTCCGACCGCGCTTGTAGGATTTTATTATGAAATTTTGCAAACAGTAAAACAGGAGCCCTAATTATGAAAAAATACGAACTGTTAAAAATAGCCATGAAAAATGGCTTGTACAGAATCAAAGCTTTGAAGGACTTTGGCGATGTTAAAGCCGGAGATTTAGGCGGCTACATAGCCAGCGAAGCAAACCTTTCTCAGGCAGGAAGCTGCTGGGTCTCTGGCAATGCGCAAGTCTATGGCGATGCGCGGGTCTCTGGCAATGCGCAGGTCTCTGGCATTGCGCGGGTCTCTGGCATTGCGCGGGTCTCTGGCAGTGCGCAGGTTTATGACAATGCGCGGGTCTCTGGCAATGCGCGGGTCTATGGCACTGCGCGGGTTTATGGCGATGCGTGGGTCTCTGGCAATGCGCAGGTCTCTGGCATTGCGCAGGTCTATGGCGATGCGCAGGTTTATGACAATGCGCGGGTCACTGGCGATGCGCTGGTCACTGGTGATGCGTGGGTCTCTGGCGATGCGCAAGTCTATGGCAATGCGCAGGTTTATGACAATGCGCGGGTCTCTGGCAATGCGCAGGTATCTGGCACTGCCAAGGCCACGAAGCCAGTTATCAATTTAATTAATGTAGGTAAGCACAGTATAACGATTACAGATACACACATAGCAATAGGCTGTGAGAATCATACGATTGAGCACTGGAAGAAAAACATTAAGAAAATTGGTTTGGATAATGGTTATACAAAAGCTGAGATCAAAAAAACCATTACTATTTTAAAGGCGGTTTTATGATTAAATTGATATTAACACTAGCGGCTTTCTGCCTACTAGGCACCGCTTGTAACAACAAGGCTGAAGTTCCAGCAACAGTGCAAGTGCAAACAGCCCCAGTAACAGGCGAGTTAATTGTAAGACACGTCATGCAGATTGAACTACCAACAGTCTTTACGGACTCATGTAAACAGCAATTTCCTAATGACGATGCTGGGTATAACAAGTGCGTCTCTGATTATATTAATTCGATTATTAAGATAATCAACGGCATTGACCCAAATCAAATTCCTGTAGGCGGTCTATGAAAACAAATCGAGTTGTAGAACTAAATTTATTCCACGTTATGTTTTTATTTTTGTTTATAATAGGGTACATCTGCGCTGGAATTGTTGATGATCCAGAGTTCAGAAAAAAACATTGTTTTGACCGTGGCGGTTATATTTATGATAGTACTAATAGAAGTTGCTTTTATAGGAAGGAGTAGAAAATGAAATTTCTTAAACCAGGTTTATACGTAAATGAGTACAACGGACAAACTTTTGAATTAGCATATTACGGGATTAACGATCAAATGGAAGTAATATCCCCTGGATTCTTAAATGCCACAGAAAAAGTGCACTCAGACGAGGACTCCTTGGAATTGTTATTAGCTGAAATTGAAGGCAAAATTACGTTTATTGGAGCAATTGAATGACTAGCACAAACGAGACAGACAACTTCTACGATTGGTTGATGCATTCAGACGCAGAAGATGCTAGAAAAGCCTTTTCAGAGTGTCAATGTGGTTTTGATGCTACATATCGAGACAGAAAAGATGCCAAAGACTATCTAAAGCAATATCACATGCATAGTTGGTGGTGCCCGTCATACAAAGACAAACCGAAGGATGAGAATGGCAAGTAAAAAGAAAGAAGAGAATAAAATTGACTTTCAAGAACGAGTACGCTACTATTTAAAACAAGGTAAAAACAGATATACAGCAATTGATCTAACACTGGAGGATATGGAAAATGAACGACAAGGAATCTCAACAAGCACAGAAAAAACTGGTTTCAATAACAATCCAAGACTTGCGAGCGATAAAAAGCCGCGCAAATAGGTATTTCTTTGATAAAGCAAAACCTAATGATTATGAAGGTGGTGACTTCCTAACACTTTGCTATTTTTTAGCAATACTAGATCAGCTGAAAATTGACGCCGAACTTGTGGAAGAACGAAGTTTCCAGGAGCCTGTTGAATGACTCCACAACAAAAACAACTAACAGACGCATACATTCAGCTCTCGCCTGAGTTAAAGCGTTTAGCCGCAGGGTTTTTTCGTGGCAACAAACAGGATGGTGAGGACTCTGTTCAGCAATTGTGGTTAAATTTGGCAACTACAGGGTCCACTTCAACCATTTTAAATGTAAAAGAGTTTATTAAAGCGTCTCTATATAGTTCTTGTATGAATGTATATACAAAAAAACAAAGAGAGACAAAAAAGGGTTTGTTATTTCATACCCACGCTTTTATCATAGGCGATAGAGAATACTATATGGACTTAGCTGATACTAACCGCCTCGATTTAATTTCAAAGTTCACGGAGCAGCTTACCCCAAGGCAGCAAGCTGTGTTCTCTCTTTTGTTGCAAGGTAAGAGTATAAAAGAAATTGCTACAATACAAGGAAACACGTACAACACAATTAAGCATAATAGACGCTTGGTTGTTGAAAAATTGACAAAATATTTTGCCGAACATGGCGAGGAGTTTAATTATGACAAGATATCTGGAACAGTTTAAAAAGTTGGAGGGGACCAAGTACAAATTGGCAGGTGGTAGGATGCTTGTTGAAATCTTGCCGAAAAAGGAAATGAAGACTACAGGCGGATTGATTATGGCTGCACCAGTCCAGCATAAAGGCACTGCAGACACGCAGCGAGCCGTTGTAGGTGTTGTAGTAATGGTAGGAGAAGGTTATGTAAATGATGATCAACAGGACGTTCCAATGGAAACTAAAGTAGGCAACGTAGTTGTGTTAAATGAATTTGGTTTGAAATACTACAGCGAATTTCCAGGTATATCTTCGTACACTGAAAACAAACTAGCTCTCACGGCAGAAAGCGAAATTCAAATGAAGTTTGATTCCTTAGATGACTTGGCGGAGTTTGAACGTCTATTGAATGCATGATATAATATAAGGTAAGAATGGCTGCAGTGTTCGGAAGACCGATGCCGATTAAAGACTGAATCGCACTGTGCCCATTCTTTTTATTTAAAATAATCCAATTAGCTTCAATAAACCAAGGATCATACTAAGAACCCCAATAGCTTTTAGCCCGCCTTCAACAAACGAAACATGTTTATTTATATGCTTAATACTTTCTTCAGCAATAGCTGTTCGGCGGATATGCTCAGCTAATTGTTCGTGCTGTTTAGCCAGAGTAACGTCAACATTGTCGAGCCTTTTGTCAACAGACTCTACTTTATCAAACAAGCGTTCAAATAATTTATTATTGTCCATTACCACACCCTTTGAAGCAGTTGCTGAAGTTGAGCTGCTGTTTGCGCTTCAAGCCCTGGAACTTCCGAAATAGGCGCCACAAATTGCTTCATAGCTTCTGTTGATTTCAATAATTGAGTGCGGGTAACTGGGCTTAAACGGTTAAAATTATTAAGTGAATCAAGCGCAGTCGAGGCCATTCGTGCCATATTATAATTAACTCTAGGCGAAGATGCTGCCATAACAAGTCCACCAGTAAGAGGACTTGCAAATAAACCCGCAGCTGCTCCTGTAGCAGTTTGCACATTCCCTTGCATTCCAGGTCTAATAAGCGGAGACCCTGCAATAGCTGCTTTTCTATCCAATATGTCGTCAAAGTGCATCTGGAGCTCACTATCGTATTTACCTAGAGTATCCATTACCTGTTTAATATTGTCATTTTTTAATGCTGTTTTTGTTGTAATTTTATTAGGCGCAAAGTTAGTTTCATACAATTTTCTATAGTAGTCTGATTTAAAATCGCCACCTTTTTTAGCCGCGACCACGAAGTCTTCTGTCAAATTAGATATCCTAGCGTACTCTCGATCAATGTCTATCAACTTTTTAACTAAACCAGGACTTTTAACGCCATCTATAGCTTTGTTTGCATAAGCTTCTAAAACTTCACGCTTGAAGTTTCTTACAGCACCCATAGCTAGATCCCCACCAGCCTTCTCCGCCGCGATTTCAGCTTCGCCCAGTGCGTTATTTAATAATTCTTTAAAAGAAAGATATGCTCTTGCTCCTTTTTCACCCGTTTGTACACCCATCTTATTAAACCGATTCATCACTGAAACAAGAGGTGACAATGCTTTTAAAGCTGCTGGGTTGCTAAAAACATTTGTAGCGTCATCAACAACGTTAAGTGAAATTTTACCATTAGCATATTTTACTACGCCTTGATCTATCAAGGATATTGAAGATGAATTAGTATTTGACGCTGTAAAGATTTTACCCACCCATGGACTAAACTCTTCCCCAGCTTCTTTAACAAAACCATTATACAAATCCTTGCCATAAGCAAGTCTTGCACCAGCTACACGTTGGGCTAATGCTTGTGTCGAGTGAACTTGGTCCAGTAAAGCTGTTTCAAGCCCTTTACTAGCTTTGTACTTATCCATGTGAGCAGCTACCTGAGTACCTCTGTTTATCATACGTTCAGCGTTTTCACTACCAAATCCGCCAAAAAATCCAATAATCTCAGCAAGAGCTTTTTTATTTTGAGGCTCGGCAGCTTGAAGCACAGGCGCAGCTTTTGCAAATTTTTTAGATAGTTCGCCAGTACCCCATTTTGCACCTGGTATAAATGAACCACCAGCAGCACTTATTAAAGTTTCTACAGCTATATCTCTTAACATTTCTTCAGGAGTAGCTTCATAAGTACCGACTAACCTGCCCATAAGAACTCGACCCATTGCTCCACTAGCACCGGAGGCAGCGCCTACAGCGCCAGCTCCTCCAACAGCCGCAAGACCTGTTAAGCCTGCTGCCAGCGGCGCAGCCGCGCCCGCAGTCGCAATACCAAGTCCAACCGAAGCTGCAATGTCTGCGTTATCAGCTAATATGTCGCGAGTTCTCTCAAGAGCACGGTCAACAAAGTCTCCTTGACCGCCGCCTTCTGGATCAAGCTGATACCATGCACCGTCTTTTTTTATTGAATACTGATCGCGCTTCTGATTGTAGACAACATTTCCAGCGCCATAGTCTTGCTCAAGATACTTAACTTTATCTTCGGGTTTTTTATTCCCGAACGATAGTTTGATACGATTCCATGTTGCGCCGTCCACAGCTTTTGGAATTGCGCGCTCTGGTGCGGAGCCATTAGCATAATTAGGACGAGCCTCTAGAGTTGCAGGGTCTAAATATTTTTCTTCAAGTTTTGAAATCTCGGCTTCAATGTCACTAATTTGTGCGGGGGCTTGCTCTAAGTCTGATTGTTGTTCTTGAGGCAGTTGCGGCATTAGTGTGGAGCTACTTCCAATGGTTGAATTACCCGCCCGACCATTTAGTCTAGCTTGCTTATTTGCTTCGGTTCCACGTGTTGATTCAATCATCCTATCTAAATCAGATTGGCTCAAACTATCTAAATATTTTAGTTCATCTTTTGTAAAACCAAGTTTTGCCACAATATATCCTTATATTTTGCTTCTAATTTCTTTAACTTTGCGGAGTCTTTCTATTTGTTCTGGAGTCATTTGGTTTAATTTTGTCTCCAAGCCTTTTACAATACCTTCATCTGCTGTAGATATTTCATCAGGTGTTTGTTTCATTACAGGCACATCAACACCATATTTTTTGTAAATTTTAGATATAACCAAATCATTACGCTCTACTGATTTTTGAATTTTACGAGTTGAATTTTTCAAATCAGCGTAAAAGCCTTCCATGTCGCGGCCAAATTGAGTTGGGTTGCTATTAAAAATATTGCCAGATAAAACAAATTCCAGCTTACTGCCTAACCGATTTGCTTCTTCAACACCAATAGCATCTGCGCCCTCTGGGGAGTTAAGCGTTTTTAATATTTCTCTTCCTTGTTGGAGCTGGGCATCAGGACTTAAGTTTTTCCATTCGTCAACAACCGTTTGAAGCGTGTTAGCAATAGAAATTTTACCTGCCTGTTTTGAAGCAAGAGTTTCAATTGTTTTTTTATCAGCACCAAGCATCAAATCGTCAATTGATTTTCCAGCGCCTGCAGCTTTCATTGCAAGAGATTCATTTAATAGGCGATATTTATCTATTTTAATTTGCTCATTTTGGAATCTTGTTAGTGGAGCATTCGCAAGTCCTGATTGAATCTGCTGACCAGCTTGCTGCCATTGTTGCTGTGCCTGAGATCCAGGTTTAGCCATTGCTGCTTGTTGAAACATATCCTGCGGACCATTAATTTGCTGAGGAGCATACATCGCTGCGCCTTGTTGAACTTGCTGTCCTGAAGCTCCAACGGCAGAAAGCTGAGCGGCTAACTGCTGTCCTAACATTTGCATTTGCTGGCGCTTTTCAAACTCATCTTGTTGCTGTAAATTAATTTGACTTGCTTGGTCTGCAGCTGAACGGAAAGCATTTCCGACAGCGAGCTCGCGTGCTCCGTTTTGAAACATTTGTAGTGATGCCATTAAATCATTCATACTCATATGAAAATCCTTTTATGGTTTGATAGTTGGGTAAACGTTAAAAGCTGGTTGCATGAATTGCGGTAAGCCAGTTCCAAAAACTTGAGTACCGAATTGGCT
>ERZ724505.120-NODE-120-length-47660-cov-33.767188_pt1 | contig 47660 bp, 56 predicted proteins | sample MGYA00376038_ERZ724505 | MGnify/ENA primary metagenome ERZ724505 (study PRJEB28724, sample SAMN07190884) | wastewater metagenome | isolation source: effluent of sewage treatment plant in Hong Hong | place: Hong Kong | collected 2016-03-17 ... | reverse complement strand
CACAACTCTTTCGGATCAACAGCACCTGGCAGCGTCCTCCGGATAACTACCAGGAGTCACCAATCCCTGAGGTCGGCAAGGATTTGACTGGTCGGCCGATCAAGCAAGGATACCGGGAGATCACCTTTGTCTGGAGCTTTCTCGATCAGGAAGACCTGACCCGCCTCCTCGAGGTCTATGACATCAACGACCCCGCGGTTACGTTGCGTTTTATCGACAAGGGTACTGGGGTGCTCATCCCTGAAGTTACGGCGATGATGCACGAACCCTTGGTTGGTGGACGCAACATCATTTACTACCAGAACGTGACCTGCAAGTTCTCCCGCATCGACTATTACGACAGCACTCTTCTGGATATCCCATGACCATCAGCGTGGATGATTACGCCGCGCTCCGCCGCACGGTTCAGAACTATCGGATCTGGTGTGTGCCGTTCTCCCCGTTTCGTGCCCGCGGCTACTCGACGATCATCCAGACCAATAATGTCTATGACTTCTATTTGGGTGACTGGAAGCCGGTGCTCAATATCGGGCCGCATCGTTTGGCCTTTGTCGACGAACCGATCACCTTCTCGACTGAGCGATCGTTCAAGGTCAATGAAGGATTGGGTAAAGACAGTTCAGGAGACTATCTCGGCACAGTCCATGGTGGAGTCTGGGATTTCAATGGCGGCACCTGTCCAGACGGCACTTCGGGTGCTGGTGACAAAGAGGTCTCCTGGTCAACATCGGGATTGAAAACTGTCACCTACACCAATGATGGTGCAGTTGCGACCCGCTATGTGCGCGTTCTCGCTAACAGGGACGTCATGCACTGGGAAGTGACCGATCTCGGCAACCTCAGCTGCAACGGCGAAGGCTGGTCGGCCTCGATGACGATCATGCCTGATGACTTCGGCGATACGATGGACAGTCTCTCCGACTATCAGTGCATTGGCATCTTCGTTGAGGACCGGTTTGGAGAAGAGGAGCGGGTCATCGGTCACACCTATGGCGAACCGCGCTGTGTCATGCAGGGTTACATCCGCGAAGGCTCGATCCGCTTTGATGCCGATCAGCATGGCGTCAGTTTCACGATCGAGAGTATCGGTGCGCAGATGAAGGATCTGATGATCCACAAACAGCAGTATTGGGCTTCTCCGGTCGATATGGTCCAGCAGATCACCCTCGATGCTACTGGTGGCACGTTTACGCTCGAGTTTGATGGAGATACATCCGATAGCCTGGCGCACGATGCGTCGGCCGCGACAGTTCAATCCGAACTCGAGGAGCTGAGCTCTATCGGCGCCGGCAATGTCCGCGTCTCGGGAGATGAAGGTGGACCTTACACCGTTCGTTTCCGCAATGCGTTGGCTAATGATCTTGATCTGCCTCTGATCATCAGTCATGCCGGCAGTCTGACTGGTGGCGAGGAACGGATCACCGTTGAAGCGCTCAACACCCGGGTCGCCGTTGTCGATCACGGCGGAGTGATCATGCACAACGTCGGTGGTGCGGATGACGACGATCCCGGTCAATACAGCCAGGATCTGAAGATCACCCATGGTGTGCTTTACCTGCTCCAGCAGAAGACGAACCTGCTCAATGAGCACGATTTCTACACGTTCTGGCACCCGAGCCAGCTCCAGACCCTTGGTTCGATGACCGGACAGGAAGCATCGTGCTGGGCCATGTTGAGCGGCTGGGCTGATGCCACCTTCTGCAAGCTATGGACGAACTCCGGCAATGCGATCTGTTTTGGTCCTGACCGGGAGCTGACCCGAACCGATGACTGGGAACGTGTTTTCACAACGGTCATTGATCTCGATGAGGAGCTGCTCTGGGGCGTCAATATGACTGAGGACAAGCAACGCAATGTCATCTACGTGAAGTTGGCCGCGGTCTCCCAGATCACCGGTGCCCAACGGGTTGGTGAGTACCCCGATCCAACACCATGGACCGAAGAAGATCCCAATATCGATGGACCGCCATCTGGTCCAGGGACATGGGTGACCAAGAGTGATCTCATCGGTAACAACCGGTCCTGGCTCGAGCAGCTGGCCAAACGGTTCTACGTCACCGCCAATCGCAAGTGGAAGGGTTCCGTCACGATGGGACTCAATCGCTCGATCGGGATCCACGACAAGGTACTGCTTTCTGTCCCACTTGAAGACAACGATACGGTCTGGGATGGCAAGGCGTTCTTTGTCCGTGGCCTCGGCTATGAAGTCAAGCCCGGTGACGGTATCTGGAAAACAACCCTAACCCTCGAGGAAGTGCTTTTGTGAGTGATCAGCAACCCGTTTTGACCACCGGCCAGACTGGCGGGATGGTCTCGATTACGACACCCCCGAACATCGCAGATGCCTATGCCCGCTGGGTACAGCTCCCCGAAGCACCAATGAGCGGCCGGGTCGGGCTCTATCGACTGGGTAAGTACGAAGTCGAAGAGCGCAATCGCGAACTCTGGACGCAGGAACAGCCCACAGAGTATTGGGGGTCGACCCGTCATGAGGTCGAACCGATCCTGAACATGGGTCCGCACCAGGTTGTGCTGGTTGGCGATACGGTGACATTTGATCTGTTGATGCACCGATCCCGCAAGAACAGCAAGTATCTGCTTGAGCGACAGACGATCAGCTGGGACTGGGGTGACGGCACCATCGAAGATGATCAGCTTCGCGCCTCTCATGTCTACAGTGCAGCTGGGCTCTACCAGGTGCAGATCACAGTCCCCTCCCCTCGTGGAACAGCCGAAGCACATGCATTGCGCTGGGTGCGGGTGGTCCAAAACTGGGATGACACTGATGTCGATGTGGTTGCGATTTCCAGTCTGGCTGGTGATCTTGGCTCAGGTGGCTGGACGGCCAAGATTGTCGTGGCTGGTGATGTCACCATGCTGGATCCTGGTCGTCATGTCGTCCTCCATATCAAGGACGATCTCGATCTGGGCTGGCGTTACACCTATGAGATGCGCCTCGCCGCACTGGCGGAAGCGTTCCAGTGGAGTGGCGATCCGCCTCCCAATCCGAACTACGATGTCGATAACAGCGGTAAACCGATCGGTGTTGCTCCCAAGCTTGAAACCGATGGTTCTGACTACAAGGGATCCAATGGATTGGGCTCACCCGAGAGTGCGGCCTGGGAAGCCTGCAATCAGTGGGACAGTCTCCTTTGTGATGCGGCCGATGTGCACGGGGTTCCGGTCAATCTAGGCAAGGCCATCATGCGCTACCTCTCCAATGGCAAGCGGACTTGGCGCCAAAACACTGGTAATGCCACCTGCGGTCATCGGGAAGGGCTCATGGGTGTCCACGACTGCATGATGAGCTCTCGGCGGGGCACCAACAGTTACGACGCCAAGATGAACCTGCACCTTGGGTTCCGGGAGATCAAGACCTGGTACCAGTCCTGTGGCAAGAGCTGGTGGCGGGCCATCAATGGCTACCTCTATCTGACCTGCGAACTGGCCGGATCCAGTAACTACCAGGGAGTTGAAGACCGGGCGGCCATGCGGCAGGTGTTGGACTACTGGATCGAGCTTGATGCTGCCGCGGTTGGGGTCACCGAAGCGACACAACCACTGGCTTTGGGCTACAAGCAGAGTCCAGACTTTGAGTTCCACCAACCAGGTCCGCCGGCCGATCCTGATCCGGTGATCTCGGTCAGTCAACAGGGACAAGTCCTGTTCAGCGGCTATGTGACGGAAGTTGCACACAATGAGAACGCCGAAGACTACGATCTGCATTTGGTCACCATTGAAGGAACCCAGGGACACCTCGAGATCCTCCACCGGCAGACCGAGCACTTCTGGGAAGATAACCTCGATGTCGATCACGGCGGTACCTTTCCGACGGGCGGTAACGCGCCGATGCGGATCGGTAACTGTGTTCACCATGTTGTCAGCCATCACACCGACTGGCAGCGCTTCAACGATCTGAAGATCGACTTCACCACCCCGCGCTCGAGTGCGATCAGCCTTTCTGAAGGCGGCCCCATGCGTGGCTTTTTGACCTGGGCCCAGAACGACTTTGCCCTGTGCTACGTCGATCGCTGGGGAGGTTTGCGTTACCGCAGTCATCCGAGCTTCATCGACAAGAAGTGGTTCGACAAAGCGTATACCTACGCCCCGCTGATCCGTGCTGACCAGATGGTTGGCCAGGTCAATGTTTCACAGCGCGATCTCTCGTCAGAGGTGACGTGGGTGAAGTTGGGTGGATACGGGAAAAACGCCTGTGCCCAATACGGAGAGCACCCCTGTGGGGGTCCTCCCGTGGGCTCCGGCGGCCGCTGGCTCTTTGAGCAGGGACTCTGGTATGACGATGCCCATGTCCTGTGCAAACTCGCCGCCCATTATCACGAACACATGAACCGTGAGTACGATATCGAGTTCACCCTGCCCTGGCGGCATGATCTTGAACTTGGCGATCTCTTCCGGTCTCCGCTCTACGATCCGTCTGGTCGCTTCGACTGGCGCGCGCGGCCCATGTTGTTCGTGATCACCAAGATGGAGATTGTCTTCGACACCGAGCAGCAGACGTTCCTGACAAAGGTCAATGCCGAGCAGGTGACCTATGGACTGCCCTGCTTCTGTCCGCGGGCCCGCTGTCCGCACGCCGTCTTCGATACCGATATCGACCTGCCGGATATCCCCACGATTGATCCCCCGAACTGGGACGGGTTCAGTGGTGGCTTCCCTGGCTGGGGAGGCTTTGGGGGAGTTCCCAATGTCACAGCAGTAGTCAATGGCAAGTTGCGCTGGACAAGCGCCGGTAACGGGCTCTACCACGAAGGATGGACCGAGGATGTCTCGGGCACGATCAATGAGCTCTACAGCGAAAAGGCCAACGGCTACAAGGACTGGGGTCGGGTTACCCAAACCGATGCCATCATGGTCACGGTCACTGGAGAGTCCAAGGGTTTTGCGGTCATGGAACTCTCCCTCTACCCGTGGCAGGGCTCGATGGGGGTCGGCGGGTCTGGCGATCGCGAGCACTACCTCCATCCGGGGATGGATACCACCTCTGGAGAGCTCAGGATCCTGCGGCTGGCTGGTGGTAACGATGGCGCCAGTGTCATGGGCATCAGTCGCGCTACACCAATCACGGCTTCGGATGAGGCAACCGCTGATCCAGGGTTCGACAGCAAGCCCGAGGGTGCCGAAGTCGGAAACGACGAACTGATTGGGATCCGCTACTCCGATGACGGGTATCCGATGATCGGTGATATCGCATCGAAGACCAATCTTTACTTCAACCTCTATGGATTGGGCAATCCGGCAAATGGTAGTGACTTCTGGCTCTCACCACTGGAAACGAGTGGTTCACATGGCCTGGGGACATACACCGAAGGCAATCTGAGTATCTGGCCACCGCGGATCATCGATCCGAGTGAGTACACCTCAACCTTCCGGACGTATCTCTCTGCATCACCCGAAGGCCGGACCTACCTGATCGGTCTGGTCGTCAACAGTGGTGGGAAGGAGTCAGGGAGTGAGGAGACGGTCAATCTCTCGGAACACGACGAGATCAACAGCCGAGAACAGCCCTATGTAGGCTTCGAGATCAGGACCCTCAGAGTTGGCTATAGCCTGAACTGGGGTACACCTACCTACTATCCCTCTGATCCCTACGGTGGTGAGACCGGTGATGATCAGCCGTACACCAACTGGCCATCCGGCGAGACGATGAACTCGCAGATCGCCGTTGCTCAGCAGGAGACTGGCAACAGTTCGAAGCTTGCCGGCGCCGGGTACAGCTTCCTCTCCCTGGGTGAGAGTTACGGGATCAATCCAGGCTTTGTCATGGCCGGTCTCTACTACCTCAATCGCTGCGGAGCTGATGGGACCATGCCGGTGGCGGTCTACAACAACTTCCTGCGCAGGAAAGACAGTGATGGAACATGCGGCACCCGCCGTGGTCCGGCCGAAGACCCGACGGTCCTCCATCCGTTCGATGTGTGGGCGACATGGTGTACACCCAATGAGGGACTTGAAGCCGTTTTCGCCTATGTCGCAGGGTTGGGGGGAAATAGCGTCCAGGACCTCTGCGCTGGCTGGCTTGGGGCCAGCGCGCTCGGTCTGGTCGCTGCTGTGGGGACAAATATGGGGATTGACCTCGGTCCTCGACAGATCATCCGCGGCGTCCCGTAACTGGACATGCCCAAGTCAGATACCAGACGATAGGGCTGGAGTTGTATCGCTCCTTCCCCCTAAGAGGTATCTTCAATGACGCTGAGACAAGCCATCAAGACGGCAAGCGCAAGCCTCAAGCGGCGCGAAGTCCGGAAAAGTGAGCGTGTGCTGGTGGCAACCATATCGGATGTCACCTATCTGGCTACCCGCGGTGTCATCACCTGCCGTCTGGAAGACGGGAACCACGTCAGAGTCCATGCCTGGACCAATCTGACCCTTTCGGCCGGTCAGACGGTCGCCATCATCCCGGTATCCGATTACAACTGGAAGACCTTTTTCCTGCTCTCAGTCAATGGCAGCACTGATCTGAATGATGATGCCTTTGTTCAGCCGGCAGTTGATCCTGCGATCCTGGCCCAGCATAGTCTTTCGGGCGATCGCCATACAGGGAGTCTTCCCTGGAGCCGGGTCAGCACATCCAGCACTCAGGTGGATCTCGAGACCCAGGTCACCGGTAATCTGCCCCTTACAAGCATCGAACAGATCCTGCCTGAACTGACGACGGTTGTCGTTAATCAGAGTGTCGGAGCAGGGGTAACGGTGACGGGAACAACTCCAGGGGTCAAACGCGGTATCCCCTATCTCGTGACAATTGCCAATGGCGCCACAGCGACCTTTGAACTGCACGCCAGCGCCTCCCGGCTCAGTGGTGAACTGCTCTATGCAACTGAGACCGGAGTCTCTACTCCTTACAGCGATCCGATGGTCTGGTACCACAGCGCCTCAACCAGTCATTTCTACTGGCGCTTCACCAACACAGGAGCTTCCCCGGCTACATTTGTCGTGACTGTCAAGCAGCTGGTCATTGAACCGTGACGGGACCCCGGCACCCATACGCCCGCGTCTTTACGACTGGATTTGAGGCTGGTGAGTTCTGGACCTCTTCTCCCAGTAACGGCAACATGGCCATCGTCACTGACAGGGTTCGCACTGGCACCTATGCCATGCGGTACACCGCGGTTTCGGGAACAAAGTCAACTATCCAGTTACCAGGCCCTTCTGGTTCGGGATACAGCAGCTCACCGGATCTCTTTTTCCGTGGCTACCTCTATATCGAGTCTCTTCCGTCGACTGCTCGGGCAATCCTGGGGACATCCACTACAACGACATCTGCTGGGCATGCCTATGTGAAACTCAACAGTGATGGCACCATGTCCCTCACTGTGGGATCGACAACTTATGGGACAACAGCCAGCGGACTTTCGGTCAATACCTGGTACCGGATTGAATGGGCGTTGGGTGGATCAACCGGAAAGCAGTCTCTCCGGATTGATGGAGCTGATGTCGTTACAGGGGTGACCGGCCGAACAACAACCAATATGGCCTCCCCCATTATCGGTGGTATCGATACTGTTTCATCAACCATGACGATGGTCTGGGATGATCTCGCGGTTGACTACAACGATTGGCCGGGCGAAGGTAATGTCGTCCTTTTCAAACCAACTGGATATGGCACAGATGTTCAATCTGGCTGGGGTGTCACTGGCGCTGCGACTCGCTGGGAGGCAATCGACGAACTTCCGGCTGATGATGCGACGTCATATCTAACGACTGCCAGTCAGGCAAGAGAAACGTACACCTATGGTTCGTTGCCAGGAGATGCAACTGAGGTCAATGGTGTTCAGACATTGGCTAAGGTTCAGCGATCGGGTGGCTCCAACGGTATCATCGACTTTGGTCTGATGATAGGGACCGGCGGGCAAGTCACCGGTAAGGGAACGACAGCGTCGACATCATCATGGACCAAGCTTGAGGCTCCGATCTTGCCAATATCGACGACCACTATTGGTGCGGGTGTCTGGACGCGTGAACGCTTTGATGATGCCAGTGAGCTCTTCATTGTCAACAGTAGCGCCAACAATACCAATGTAACGGCACTTGCGATCGAGGTCGACTACACGACTGTTGTCAGTGAAACCCAAGCTGTTCACCGGATCCTGATGGAGACGTTTGACAACGGTCTGGTTGATCATACAGTTACCGGTACGGCAGCTATCAGCACATCAGAGTCGTTCAGCGGTAACTCGAGTCTGCGAGTCAATCCCACGGGAAACACGACCTCGTATGCGAACATCAACTTGCCAAACCAGTTGTACTTCCAGACCATTGCGTTCAGGCTATACGTCGGTGCTTACCCTGTCTCCCAATGTCGCCTGGTCGAAATGAACGGATCGACTACCGCAGCACATGTGCTTATCAGTAGCACAGGGCAGCTCAGAGTCGTCGATACAGACGGGACAGCACTCGGCTCATTTAGCACCGAAACTATCCCGCTAAACACTTGGACCCTGGTCGAAGTGCAATGTCAGTTTGCAGGATCAAGCGACACCAGTGGCATTGTTCGAGTCAAGATTGACGGCGTGCTGGTTCAGGATCACACGGGCGTCAAGAACAGTTTTTCTCACAACGGCAGTACAATCCGTCTTGGTTCGTCCGTTAGTACGGGTATGGCCAATATCGATTTCTTCTACGATAACGTCGTTGTCGATGCCGGCGCCTGGGTTGGAGACACGCTCATCCACGAGTTGTATCCGATTGGAACAGGAACCCGGACTGGAACAGGGTGGTCAGTGACAGGTGCTTCTACCGATTGGGAGGCACTGGATGAAAACCCAACAGATGATGCTTCCAGTTACGTAGGGACAGGCACAACCGCCGACCAGACCTCGAGCTACATCAAGGGTGATCTCCCTGATGAGGCTGGATACATCTTTGGTGTCAACATGTTGAATCGCCAGGTTCGTGCCGGTGGTTCAACCGGTGCTGTATTTGGTGGCATGCTTTTCCCGGGTGTTGCTACATTTCCTGATCCGTCATCGATTTTTGGGACGGCCAATGCTTCGTACGCCTGGCGCCGACGTCCAATCCGCAGTGCTTTGGGTGCGGTTGGTATGTTCACACCCTTCGAGATCAATACGTCCGAACTGGCCTTGAAAAGCACGAGTGCCAACCCCAGTAATGTTTCTACGCTGCGTGCCTATGTTGAGTACGAGTACCTTGATCCGATCTACGAAGAGTCGCTCGATCGGGTTGTCGACGGACTGGTTGTTTCATATGCCACCGACGACGTCGTTGCCGACGGTGTGATACTTGCGACTGACACTAAGGGCATGTACGTTACTGGCGTCGTGCTGGAACATGACAAAACGATCAGCCGGGTCGCTGATGGCATCATCCAGCAAGGCAAAAACAGCGATGTGGTAGCAGATGGTGTCGTCCTGGCCACCCAGCACACCAGCGTCATCTCATCTGGTCTCCTGTTCGAAGCAGATCGAACCATCAATGAGGTTACGAGCGGCCTTGTTCAACAACAGGGATTGACTGGCGATGTCGTCATTGACGGTATCGTCGATGATGCGTTCGACACGCACACGTTTGATCGTTCGGCTGACGGTGTAGTCAAGGCGGTCTATACCGCTGATGAAGTGGCGAGCGGTATTGTCCAGGATACGTTCACCGAAGATCTGATCGCCGGCGGTAATGTTCAGCAGAACGACCAGACAGTCTCCCGCGCTGCCGATGCTCATCTGGTCAGACCAGACATTGTTGATCTCACTGCTGACGCAAATGTCTTTGGCACCTACACAACCGAACGCGTTGCCGACGGCACAATTGGTGGATACATTACCAATCTGACACGTGAGCGGATTGTTGATGCCTATGTCACTGGTGCCGGCCTGGGTTTTGAACAGAAGATTGCTGACGCCATTGTTAAGGCTTCCGACTCTCGCAAGGAAGTTACGGCAAATGGAGTCGTTTCTGAGCAACCTTTGGGTGGTCGTCTGGTCTACGGCGGTGCTGGTAGTGGTTGGGGCGATCCAAACACCTGGCTTCTTGCTGATGCGGAGGAAATGACTGGCTCACGGATCGTCAAGCCCAAGTACAGTAGCCCGTTCATGTGGACTCCGAGCGTCAACTATGCCTGTGGTGGAGTGATCATCCCTCTCCCAGGGTCGGCAACGTACGACATTGATGGAACACTGACACTCGAGATTGGCAGCTACAGCGGTGGGGTCTATGCACCCATGACAACTGCCACATTGCCCAAGAGCGCTCGCCAAACATCGCCAGGCGTCGAGCTCTACCATGTCCGCTGGGCAACAGCCCAGAACCTGACGGCCGGCACGACCTACTATGTGACGGTGGTTCCAACGACTCAATCGCAGCCTTCTGTGATTACGACTGCCAAGACAGTCGACGGTCTGGCTTCCTATGTTCTCAACGCGATCATCGTCAGTACGACCGTGACGACAGAGATAGAAGCTCGTTCGGTTGTCGTTGCTCCGTATGTGTCCGGTGGAGTCCGCGATGAGATCTTCCTGGTGCACGACTATGAGGATGGGATGGCATATCGTCACATTACGATTTGCCCGGGGGCGACACTTTTCTTCCCGCCCAATATCAATGCCGGACTCAAGTTTGGGATGTCGTTTCAAGTTGGCGCTGGCGCCTCATTGCTGATGGAAGCGTTTGATGGGTTTACACACACACTCGAGGCAACCGAGGCTGACGCTTCTTACATCTTCAATGGCTTCGTTTCCTGCGCAGGAACAGCCAAGACACGCTATGCCAAGATCCCAGGTACGACATCTGCTGGTGCGACAAGCATTGTGTGTGCCGAAGGGCCCGCGGGGTGGGTTGCTGGCGATCAAATCGTGATCGGCTCGACGGATGAAACCGCGAGCAAGACCTATACGATCAGTAGTGTGGATGATGCAATTGTTCATTTGACCTCCGCGATTACGACCGCATTGAAAACCAATGCTGTTGTCATGAACCTGAGTCGCAATGTCCGGATCCTGGGCAAGAGTGTCAATGCCCTGACGACCATGCGGATGAACGCAGGCTCAACAGTCGTGATGACCAGTGTTGAGACCCGCTACCTGGGCCCGACTGCGGGTATTGCCCCGGATAACGCCTGTGATGCGACGTTCGACGACTTGTTGATCCTGCATGGTAGTGCGATCTCCAATGCTGCCGGACCAACAGGCTTCATCCCTGGCGCCATGACTAATGTGACCGATCTGCTCATCTGGCGATATCGCCGCGGGATCGTGCTTTCGGGGAACTTCGATCTTGCCGGCAATACCCTCCTCTGCGACTTCAATGTCGCGCACAGCGGATTGAGTGTGAGTGGCAAGACTAATGCCTACGTGATTGGGGCTGGACTCAATGGCGCCGCAGTCAGTGTTGGAGCCAATGCCCAGTTTATCGGAGCGATCGAGAACCACTACGCCTTTGGGCCAACGGCATCGCTTGTGGTCTGCGGGTCGGGAACCGCAGGGCTCGTGAAGCTCGGATACGGATATCTGTCCGTGCTCGAGACTGGATATGGAGCGGCGATCTACATAGGCCCCAGTGGGTCACTTGCCATGGGTGACATCTATGGAGTTGATTGTTCAACCTGGCCGGTCATGGTCAGCGCCGGCAATAACTTTGTCGGGAACTGTGTCTTCCGCGGATGTAACTTCCATATGGATCTCGGGATCGTCAAGATCGACGGAGAAGCGTTCGTCAACATCGTCGAAGAGGACAATGTCCGCAATCTCGGCGTTATGCTTGCGACGGGCACCCTTCTCCCAGGATCGCGAGTCTCCAACCAGATCCGAACCGAAACAGCCTACGGACGGCACGAGCGTAGTGATCTGGACAGCTACAGCGGTACGACATCCATGCTGGTTGTTGCCAATGATGATGCCGTCTACGAAACAGAGATCACCAGGATTGCCGTAGACACAGATGAGAACGTCCGATTGCGCTTCTGGGTCAAGGGATCTGGCCTGATGGCGCTGCGCGGTCGTGTAGTTGAACAGGAAACCGTCACCTTCAATGCGACTGACTGGACCCAGATGGAACTGGAAGTTGTACCAGCCTCTCCTGGTGTTGTTGTCCTCGCTGTTCAGAAGGCCACGCCTGATCCATTGTTCATTGACCTGATCGAGAGATACTGATGACAGCTCTTTTCGATGCGATGCTCGCTGACGGTCCTGTACTCTTTTGGGTTCTTGATGAGGCCAGCGGAACAACATTTGCCGACAGTAGCACCAACGGAAATCATGGCACACTGACTGGTACAAATGTTACCTACCGAGCACTCTCCAGTCCCGCTCAGGCTGGTGTCAAATGTGCATTGGACATGCGTCCCACGACTCGGATCGAAGCAACTCTTCCTGGCTTTAGCGGCGCTCAGGATTGGTCGATTACGCTGTGGATCGCATCCAAACGACGACAGGTACCCAACCAGTATTTTCTGGGTATGGGTAATACAGAATTACAGATCTTTGGCAGACGTATTGGCTTATCCAGTGTTTCGGCACCTGGTTCTGATTTCTACCAGGACGCGTTTACTGTTCCAGTCTTTCAGTGGACCCAAATCACTATAGTTTGCCAAACTGTCAGTCCCGTCAGTGGCTTTGTTCCATCTTCCGCAGCCATCTGGATTTACCAGAACGGAGGGAGGTTGGCTCAAACGTACTTTTCTCGTGATCTGCTGAGGTCACAGACGGATGGACCGTATATACCGCTGACGGGAAATACTCATTTTACCCTTGGCCATCAGACGAGTTCACCTCGTTTCCCTGCACCGATTAATGCAGCCGTCAGTCATGTGGCCATCTACCCATACAAACTGACTGCAGCCCAGATCTACAATCAGTGGACCAAGGCCACTAACACTGGGTTTGGCACACTCTGGGATTTGGTCACACCAGACATTGAGAAGTCTCGAACGTGTGACGCTCTGGTCGTCTCTGATCCTCCCAGTCCGTTTGATGCCAGCGATCGCGGCAATCTCTGGCTGGGCGGGGATATGGTCCTGTCTGATCTGACGCGTCACAACGAGTTCTCCCAATGGGAAGCAGGCATCTCTCCCCTCTTTCCGGCTCCCGGACAACCCGAAGGTCAGGAACGGATCCACCGGCTCGCGGACGGATTTGTGGTCAATGATCTTTTGGTCGATGGCATTGTCAAACAACAGGGACTCACGCTCGATCGCCAGGCTGATGGGCTTCTCGGTGCGATGTACCCTGAGGTAACCAGTGACGGTCATGTCGTGACGGGCACTCCTGGTCGATCGTTCCCCAGGATTGCAGTTGGTCGGAATTATCCCAAGATCCCGGCTGCCAAGCGACGTTCTCCAATTATCCCCTGATTGGACTGAAGTTTCTCTGACAACGCAAGATGAAAGTACAGGTTCCTCACCTGCCTTTCCGGCCCAGCAGCGCCGCGAAGCTGACTCCACCAAGGAGGTCCAAGGAGACCACAAATGGCTGCAGTACTCGAAATCCGTTCCCTGCATGGTGGGTCCGCAGGCTCGCCCAACGGCGGTCTGACCACCAGCTCCGGAACGATCCGCATGAAGAGTGCGGACAACGACACTGCCGATACGAACAACCCTCTGGTCAAGCCATCATCTGGCACCAATTACAGCTACGAAAAGTGGCTGCAGCTGTATGCGACCACGGGTCCGAGCAATGTCGTCAACAACATCCGTTTCCATCGCGCCGCCGGTTCGCCGTCAACCGGTATCACTGACTACTATGCTGAGCGGACCCAGGCTCAGGGATACGAAGTCCCTGTCCAGACCAACCGTTACGCGACAACCTCCATGCCGACCTCTGCCACGGTTCTCACCAACAACAATGGTGATCAGACGGGCACCGGTCACTATGGACCGTTCATCGTCCTGCAGTGGGCGATCAGCACCTCGGCCGTCGCCGGCACCCAGAGTGCGCTGACATATCGATTCACGTACGACGAGTCGTAGACAGCGTACGTATGACGACAACGGGTCGTAAGTAGACATCGGAAGATCCCTCGAGCTCGGCAACGGGCTCGAGATCTCTATCTCCAACAATCAAGGAGGAACATCCATGAACAAGACTGTCAATGCAATCCAGGGCGAGATCGTCGCCCCACCCAACTTCAAGCCCGGCAAGGGTTCATCGACTCCGGCGAAGCCCAATCCGAAGCAGCCGGTCAAGAAGAGACCCACTAAATTGAACAAGTCCACCGAAGTCGGTAAAACATCTCCAGGATCCTTTTAGCTTCCCTCGGAGAAGGAGATTGCGTGTTTCGCTATAACTGGCATGCGGTTCAGGACAACGGACAGGTTATCGAACGCTGGAACGTCGACGGGTCAGAGAACAAGCTGACCGACTTTGCCTGGACAACCCGGCAGTTCCACCTTTTCCCGCAATCTGATGGCACACTTCCTACGTTTTCCATCTTTGTCCCCAAGGGCGCCCAGTTCCGCTATGTGAAGCGGGTACATCGCGATACCTCGGTCAGTAGCGACGGACAGATGGGAGAACTCGGTGATCCAGTGGACATCACATACCTCTTTGGATGGGAGATGCCTGATCAGGAGGTTTCACAGTACATCTTCGTTCTGCCTGACAACCGGATCGAGTGCAGCACAGACTGGAACCACACCACCCGCTTCGAACGCAACATCCATGAAGAGCCGCTCAGCATCTATGAGCGGTTCGGCCGACGCAAGAAGAAGTACCCAAACGGTGAACTTCCGGAGGACGGCGAAGTCTGGTTTGACTGGTTCGCCGATGCTGAGGTTATCGAACCGGAACCCGCGGTCTCATCCCTCACCTACTCTCTTCCCGCTGTGTAGTGTTTGGACAGCTCAACCATTCAAATGACATGATGAGAGTACGGGCAACTGGCCCCCGGGACTCTGGTCGTCTTGAACACATTTACCTACGAGCAAATCAGTAAAGTCGGGTGGCCAGCGTTCTTCATCTTCGGTCTGATCCGGGGATGGTGGGCAATCCGGCCCCATGTCGAGATGATGATGAGCCGCATTACTGATCTCACATCTGAAATCGCACATGCTCGTGACGATAGTAGTCAGGCTATTGATCTGGCCGAAAAGGCCCAGGAAGTAGCCACGGCCGCACTCGATGTCAATGAGCTCAACAAGGAACTTCTGGAGCAACTCCAGGGTCAGATCGCCACGGTCATCTCACTCCTCGACAAGGAGAAGACTCAATGAGCCTGACAGGGTTCTTTCGACGTAACGTCAGCCTGACACCAGATCAGCTCCAGATACTTCGCAACGCGGATGATGCGAAAGAACAGTCCCAGACTGAAACCAACCAAGCCAAGACACGGTTACGGCACATTGTCGCAACCCAGGAAGTTCTCCAGCAGCGGGCCGACCCGCTTATCGACGTCCTGGTAGGAGGCGCCAACAAACCTTGATCGCACACGAAAGGATGGGAGTTCCGCCCTGGATCCTTGGGGATCTGGTGTCTGTCTATCACGCGATCACTGTCCTGATGGTGATCAGCTTTATTGTCTACTTCGCACTCACCATCGACACCGTTCGACGGGTGTCCGACCGTCGTGGTTGGCCAGTCAAGTCCGGGAGATTCACCACGAGTCCGCTTGTTTGGGCAGAGTGGAGCATCCCCTTCATGATTAGTGGCAATGTTGTCTTTGCGTTCTACCGCCTCTGGCTCCGCTTCGTGGAGAAGGGCGGATCTGATGACTCCAGACTCTTCTACACCGATCTCTATCGGTTGATCGGGGTTCTGACGCTCTACACATTTATTCTCATTGTCCGCCGGCGCATAGACCGGTAAGGAGATCTTCATGAGTGAAGTTCCTGTTACACCTGATGGCAGTCTGGCCCAGGTTGTTGTTCTCCTCTCGGCCATCGGTGCGCTGATGCCGTTACTTGTTTCAGTCGTTGTGCAGTCGCGCTGGACGTCCCACGTCAAGGCGCTGATTGCGTTCGGCTCTGTCGCTGCGCTCGGCTTTGGTGCGGTCCTGAGCGATGCTGCTGCGATGAGCGATGTCTTTGTCGCCCTTCCGGTCGCCGCGGTGACCATGCAGGCCATGTATGAGAAGTACTGGAAGCCAACCGGTATCGCTCCCTGGATCGAAGACGTCACCAATGTCGTCGATCGCAAGAAGATCGAGAGCGCCTAGATGGCTACCACCGACGCTGCGGTTTCCGGAGTTGTAGAGGACGGTCAGTCGATTGTCTTCTGTCCGTTTGATCACCCTGGTCATACGGGTAATCCGGTCGTGGCGTCGGTTCTTTCGATTGATGATGATGAGACTGAGTACGGGATGGGCAATGAGCTCATCACCTATCGATGTCTCTACGATCACACGTGGTCCCGGATTGCTCCGGCCCAGATCATCCGCATGGTTGGTCACCAGTATCTCTGGAAGCGACAGCGCGATCGCGCCGAACAGGCTCCAGAACCCGAGGATGTGACCAGGCAACAGATAGCCCCGGTGGTGTGGTAGTGAAGAACGGGATCTCAATCAAGGGCAAGCAGAGCGGTCTGCTCAGCGCTGTCTACATCCATGATGCGAAGGGCGAGAAAGTTCCCCTGCCCGGGATCAGGAGCGCCACGATCTTCCTGGACGGCAACGATGTCATCCGGGCGACTCTGGAGGTCTATGTCGATGAGATTGATCTCGAGGGCATCGACCCAGAAAACGTAACAATCCATCCCTTCATCTGACCGCGTCCTGCGTATTGTCGCAGCGCCAACGCGGGAGGTGATGCCCAGCCTGGTGATGACCCAGGAACACGAACGCCGGCCGCAATGGCCGGCGCTCGTATGTCTTGATGTTGTGTGACCTACCCCTCAGGCGTTTCCTGCGCAGGAAAGCTGAAGACCACCTCACAGGCGCCACCTTCACAGTAGCGCGTGTCCTCACCGTCTCCGAAGTAGTCACCCCAGACAAACGGTTTGATCTGACTGACCAGCTCGTCGTACTGGGCCTTGGAGAGTGGTTCCTCCGGGAGATCCGGATACGCCTGCAGGGCATCAGCCTGGGTCGACCCGTCGGCATTGGTGAGCACTTCAAAGATCGGCATCAGGCTGACACTCTTGAGATTGCCCGCGGCCTTGGAGAGGAACTCCTCGATCTTCTGAACATCACGTTCGAAGAGGGGCTCACAGCGCTTTTTCCACAACGCCTCCCCTTCCTCGCGATCCAGCCGTTGTTCGGCTGTCGCGTCGTCGGGGATCGGCTCCCACTCACTAAACGGCAACCCAAAGTCGCGCCGGTCTGGCTGGCGACTCTTCTTGAACTTGAGCGTGACACTGACCATGTTGTCAGCCCAGTGCCGATAGAGGGTCTCAACCAGCATGTACTGTTGCTCGAGCGAGACATCCTGGACGGTTGGGACTTCGATCCCGTCGTAGATACCGGTCATTGGGAACCGGTAGATCCAGGTCCGGTCCTCGATCTTGGCTTTCCAGTTGGGAACACCGGCAGCATCGAGTACAGGGCGGATCGGATGGTCGATCGGGATCCGCATGTTCTTGGCCCAGTAGGTGTACTCAGGATTGTGGCAACCACTGGGAACTCCGGCTAACAGTGAGATTGATCCGGATGGTTTGATCGTTGTTACCCGGATAGCCCGGCGCACCCCGGCTTCGTCATTGAGTTCGGCATTGGTATTGCGAACAAGCTTGTACGCCTCACGCATCTGGCGGATCAGTGTGCTGATCCCGTTGTGTCCTGGTGACGTCTCACGCGCCAGCCATGCGGTCACGCCAGAGATTGAGATTCCGATCCGCCGGTTGCGGTTGACAACTTTGTTGGTCTCCTTGCTGTGTGTTGGCAGAAGTGAGACAGTCGATGCATAGAAGGTCGCAAACTCGAACGCCTTCATCATCGAGGCCACATCGGGGCACCGGGTTGGAAAGACCTCAGCCAGATTGCAGACTTCCTTGTCGGCCAGGGGGATCTCGCCGCATGGATTACAGCCAGAGGCGTTATCGGGCATCGGTTCGTAGAGACGGCCGAACTTGCTGATATTGACCATGTTCAGAAAGCCGGGTTCTCCGTTGGCCACAATCCCACGGGCGATCTGGGGCATCTTGAGGAAGTCTTCGTCGTTCCTGAGGATGACGCTGTTGTTGGAGAACCCGCCGAAGCTCATCCGCTCTGGATAAAGATCGTAGTCCTTGAGTGTGCGGAACGTTTGGTCCTGGACGGAGCCCAGTGCGATCTCGGCGCTTCGACGCACATTGCCGGCTACCACACAGGCGCCAATCGAGTTCATGATGTCCGCGATCAGGCGAACGCTGGAGTAATCGCCTCCATTGGCAAGAAAGTCCACGTACCGCGCACAGAAGTCGCGCATGCGTTCATGGCACTTCTCCAGAGGCTTAGGACCGCTCGCAATGCCTCCGAACCCCTTAATGGGTGTTCCTGCGGGCCTGATAGCGTTGTAATCGAAGATGATGGTTTTCGAACCAGGTTTGGCATAGGAGTTGATGAGCAGCCTGATGCTTTCTGCCCATCCTTCCCTGGTGTCAGGGATAACGACAGTCTCCTCCTCGGTGCTTGGCAGCTGCATCTTGATCTCGTACCGGGCCTCGGTCGAGAACCCAACTCCCACACCGCACATCAAGGCATCTGCCACCCACTCTGCATCCTTGGCCAGGTTGGTGATCTCCGAGAAGGCGCAGTTGTAAAGGGCCATGCTGCCCCGTTCGTAAACGTAGTCACTCCCCATCGCCCACAGTCCGCGGCCAGGCGGCAGAAAGTGCATATCGAACATGGCCCGGGCGAACTCGGCAGCGTACTCCTGCATGGCATCGTCATCCCAGTCGATACCGCGCTTGTGGTACCAGTCCTTGCGGATGCTGAAGATCCCATTGGTGACCCGAACGATCGTTTCGGCCCAGTTCTCCTGGCGCTGGGTTGGTAAACCTTCATCAAGCAAACGCGCATAGGTGCGCTTGTAAACGACTTCCCCGACTCCGTTGAAACCGAAACGCGGAGTACGCGTCTGCAGATCAGCAACAACGATCGGATCGAGGGTAAAGCGGTGGCTAACATAAGGTGTGACGGACATAAATTGGCCTCCTCAGGCATGTGGGATTTGCCCTTTTTGCGGGGCGGATAACTATAGTCAGCGATCTGGTTGGTCGTGTCAGATCGCGGTATCAGGAAGAAAAGAGCGCCAGTCCCAAGAGTCGTTCGACAGTGATCTCGGGGTCGCAAAACAGATGAATGGGGTTCTCGATGGTCCGCAGATAATGGAAGATGGCCTGGGCCTCATCGGTGCTCAATGTGGCCAGGATGTGATCATGATCCTCCCAGGCAGCCTTGGGCATCTGGGACATTTCACTCAAATCGTCAGACAGGTCATTTGGTCGTTTCCGACTATTGTCTGGTTGGACATTGTGACGTCCAATGACACTGCGCCATCGGAGACGGATGGTCTTGAATCCATTGAAGTTCGACTCATAGGTGAAATGGGCATTGAGAAAGAAGTACATCAGACCTTTGTGACAAACAAAGAAGTTCTCGCTGTTTCTGGCGGCCGAGATCTTGTATCGCCCATCCCCTTCATACTCAAACATGGCTATCCTCTGATTGGTGAGTCCGGATCCCACGGATCGATATTGGAAGCGATATCGGGGAGCTGGCGCTTGGCGCCGTAGTTGTTCCAGTCGGTGTCGCTGGCGTCAAAGTCGATCCCATGCCAGAGATCTTCGGATGCATTGATGATTGGTGAGCCTGGCCTGGTACGCGCTCCCAAATTAGCGCCCTTGTACGGACCGACTGGAGGAACAAGCACCCGATACTGACTGAACCGCGCCGGTTCGCTGTTCGGTCTTAGTACGATCACATCATCTGGCAGGGTGTTAAGTAGCACACTCACACCACTGTACATAATAGGGATGTTGTCCGATCGTTCTTCTGTCCCGCTCATGTTCTCGAACATCTTGTCGGGTAGCATGTTATTGGCATAGTTTGCTCGCATCGCCCAGACGTTCTCGAGACACTCCAGCGCGACGGTGACTGGAGACAGTGCAGGAAGAACGCGCACATTTGCGCCAGAGAACCGTGCTCCATCAAAGTTCACGGTATTCCCAACACCCCAGTCAATGGGTTGTCCACGTGGATATCCCTGGAGTGAGTAATAAATATCCTCGTGGTAACGGTCAGGGGTACGGATGTCGTCACCCATGCAGAACGCACTGTAGAACTGATTACCAACAACGGCTGCAATCATTGCTGGCCATGGTTCCGCAGGATTGAGGTCAATTGCGACCTCTATGATCGGTACGAGATAGTCGTGCTCTGCAGTCGTGTTCAGATCGAGCGCCTCCCGATTAGATACGGCAACTCCTACTTCATCAGGAGCGGTAACATCGGCAACGAGCATAAAGCTCCTTGGAAGGATCAATCCTTCAACACCCCAGCCTACAGTAAACCAATGTCCAAACATGGAAACCTGGCCATCGTCGACGCTCACACTTTGGCTCGTTGGAGGAAATGAGGATCCTGCAGACCAGCCCAAGTTTGGGCGTTCCGGGGTTCCGGCAAACGATGTGTGCCAGTTGGGGTTGAGGTAGCGAACCTTGGGGTCGTCACTGAAACGGCCCGTGGCTTCCCCCACTCCACTACTCACTGATCGCTCGAAGTTGTCTTCCCACCAGATCTCATACTCCTCAATGACTTCATTGTCTTGGGGGATGTCCTGGCCGTCTCCGATGTCTGGTGTAAGTCCGATGATTGGCATTTGTTGCCCTCCGTGCGTTTAGTGTTGTTGCATCAGACAACAGGGTGTGTTGTCGTGTTGGGGCGGCGGCTGCCCTGCTGGGCGCCTACCACCCCTCTTCGTCTGCTTGATGCATAAAGCAGGCACTTCTGACTGGACACCAGTTCTTGCAGAAGGTCGAACGATGTGGATCGAGGCCCTCGGGAACGGCCGGTGCCGTCTCGCTCAGGCGACTCTCCATGGTCTTGCGGATAACCCTGAGCACCTCATCATCTGACATGATTGGGGCCGGAAAGGACACCCACTTTTCCATGCTGAAGTAGTTCAATGTCATCTTGGTCACGTCGATCCCGGCTGGTGTTCCGGGCGTCAGTGTGATGTTTCCAAGTAACGGATTGCCAAACCGATCGGTTGCTATCGGCTGTTGTGGCCAGCCGTATTTGACCAGGTATCGGTAGCAGTTCAGTTGGATCGTGTTGTTCTGGTTTGCCTGATGGATCGGTAACTTCTTGTCGGTCTTGCTCTTCAGGTCCTCGATCGTGGCGTAGATCGTTCCGTCCTCCCCTATCCCGGTCAGGATGAGGGTATCGAGTTGACCTGTGAACGGCACATCGAACCCTTCAATCGGGATCTCGAAACGCTGTTCGTAGACGGCGCCTGGTCGGGGGTTCATCTGACCCCAGACATGAGCCATCGTGCCACGAGCTGCGTGATAAGATCGCTCTGGGTTGACGTAATATGATTCCCGATCAAGGAGCCAATCTTGCCGCGCGCAGAGGGGATCAGTCCCGGAAGCGCTGACATACGCCGTTGCCCGGCCGTCGTCATCCATCATAAGCTTCAGAACTTCGTAGGGGAACTGACAATGACGGTCCGCCCTGGGAGGGCCAAGACGACAGGCAAGACACTGCTTGTCTGTAATCTCAGCCCCATCGACAGGGCATTTGATCCCGGCGCGTGGCATGGGGAACTATCGCTTGCGGATAGAAATGCCGACGTTCGGGGTGCCAGAGGCAGCGATCGCGTAGATCGCCATCTGACCAGGGATCTTCACGAACTGGCTCGCGGCCAGGGTGACACCATCTCCGGCGGTGACCGTGGACGGACCAACAGTGATCACGATCGAAGCATCATCGTTCTCAATGATGGCATCAATCCGGCGATCGTCGGCCGGCAGGATCATGGTCGGGGTACCGTTGGTGATGGCAACAGTCAGCTCTTCGTCAGAACGGACCTGCATCCCACCATCACTGAACTCGGTGATACCGAGAACGGGGGTGCCAGAAGCAGCCTTGGCATACAACGGCTTGTCACCGGTGTGCTCCATGATCTGACCCGCGGCCAGGGTCGTGCCCTTCACACAGTCAGCGTCAGTGGAAACAGTGATGACAATCGAGGCGTCCAGGTTCTGGACAAGCGCAAACTCACTCCGGCGCGAGGGGGTAAAGACGAGCGCAGCAGAGGTACTGGTTGCCGGGCGCTGAGTGGCATGCATTTTACGCACGCTTCGGTGCATGGACATAGGTAGGGAACTCTCCTTACAGGGTCTCAGTCGTAGTGACTGGCACTTCTTATGGTGCGCTGAAATGAGACGGCTGTCGAAACAGGTGTGCTAATTGTACGTCGGAAGTATGAGGAAGCGTACGTCGGACGTACGGTTAGCCCTCAGCGGTCATCTGGAGTTCGTCGAAGAGGACATCGTCGCCAACACCAATCCGATAACTCCATTTGATCTTGAGCTTCTCGCTGGTTTTGCCCACTGGGAGCGCATCCGGGGTCCTGAAATGGATGTGCCAGCCTTGCTTGGGTGTGCCGTTTTCAGAGGTCCAGAAAGTGTCGTACGTCGCATCAATCGGACCGGCGAAGAGCGTGCCGGCTTCCCGGAAGACCTCGCAGCGGATGTACTCACCTGCCTCAATGTGAACAACAGGCACGCCCTCGAGATCCAGTGGATCCAATGCCAGGGTGCGGACAGTATCCGGCCGGGCTGAGCGGTTCTCACGATACTTGTTAGTACTCAATCTTCTTCCTCCAGGACCCGGGAGATCGCCCAGATCGGTTGATATGCACGAGCAGTAGTGGTGAATGGGCTTTGCGAAACACCACGGGCTTCGATGGGAAGCATGATCCGCGGCGTACTCATCAATGGGCTAAGTGAGCGATGCAGGGCCATGATCGGTGCAAACGATCGGGCTCGTGCTCTCACTGTACCTGTCCGTACGGCCATCAGTCCATCTACGATCAACTCGATGGCGGCATTGGGATCACGGAGGAGAGCATCGGCCACCCGGTCTTCGCTGTATCCCTGGGCATAGACCAGGCCATTGGCTATCCGGTCGATCGGATTGTTGGGAATGTAGATCACGCCGTCGGTGTGCTTGTCACGCAAGTAGGTGGCTTTGACGACACCGCTGCCGGTGAAATCAAGCTCCAGATCCTTCATCTGCAGATAGGCCGAAACGAGTAGGTCGCGTGTTCGGTTGTCGATCAGATGGGCGTCGGCAACCCGTTGCAGTGTCTGGGTTGCGCGAACCAGACCGCTGGCCACAACGACTGCTTCATCAGCTTCTGACCTGATCCTGGCGTCAATAACTCGGTCAATGGAGAAGGTATCCCGAGCCAACGCATCGGCCAGGACATCGGTGGCAATCGCATTGGAAACAAGTGCATCTGCGACCCGATTGCGCTCAACAGTTATCTGCAAAAGGCCCGACGCCTGCAGCTGGCGGTTCATGGTCTGGCGGAGTAGGGCATCAGCTGAGAAGGTGATGTTCTTGGTCAAAACGATCATCGCATCGATGCCCACATCAGTGGTCAAAACCTCGGCGATGCGCCCATCAACAGGGACCCCAACAGTGTCCGAACTGACCAGCAAAGCGTCGAACGTACGGTCAATGTCGTTGACAACAACAAGGTATCCGTCGGCATTGCGGAACAATCGGTTCTCATCGACAACATGTCCGTACATAGTGACCGTACACTCTTCCTCGGTGACGACATGGCCATCTGCAGTGGTGTCCAAAGTCTCGGCAAAGACAATGTGTCCGCCAATCCAGGTCTCGAGGTCGACTGTTCGCCGGACCAGACCGCTGATGGTGACATCACTCGTCAGGGTGTCGCGGAGTGCGGCGTCCATGATCCGATCGAGTTCTGTCTGCAGGACCAGGTGGGCATCGGCAATGGCATCTCCAGTCACTGTCTGGCGGAGAAGGGCAGTGGTATTGACCTCCTGGGCCTTCTGCTCAACGATCAGACCATCTGCAAGGAGTGGCTGGGTCTCTGTTGCGGCCATGGCGCCATCGGCGGAGAGCTCGGTGTATTGGGTATTAGCCGCATACCCATCGGCAAAGGCGTCAACGGTATAGGTGCCCGTGACTGTTCCATCGACAATCACATCACTCTGGGCCTGTGCCACCAGATGGCCGTCGGCAATGGCATCATGCGTGTTTGTCCCGGCGACGATGCTATCTGTGGCTAGATCGGTTGTGTTTTCAGTCTCAACCAGGGCGTCAGCGATCAGGGTTTGCGTGACAGGGATCTGAACAAGCGCATCGGCGATGAGTTCTTTGGTCGCTGTCTGCTCAATCAGGGCGTCAACAACCAGATCCTGGGTCTTGTTGTACTCGTAGATCACACCATCAGCGATGACATCAATGATCTCAGCCTGCTGGACAATGCCGTCGATCGCAATCGTGGTCGTCAAGGTATCCTGGACATTACCGGAGGTCGTGAGATCGGTTGTTTGCGTCGTTTCAACCAGGGCATCCGCCAGGAGATCCTCTTTCGCCTGATCCTGAACAAGGCTGTCGGCAGTGAAATCCTCTGTTGCCGGAGCCTGCACCAGAGCATCAGCGATAAGGTCTTCTGAGCTTCCGCCGAGGACGATACCGGAGGCAACAATAAACTCAAGATTGGTGCCCACAACCAGACCATCGGCAGTAACGGAGATGGTCGTGACTTCGGCAATCCGGCCATCGACAAGGACTGTTTGGGTGTCTGTGTGTTGGACTAATCCATCAGCAACAGTGTCCAGCGTTGCATTGGTGTGCAGGACAAGACCGTCTGCGGTGATATTGACTGCTTCGCCTTGCTGGATCTGGGCATCGGCGCCGAGATCGAGAGTAGGGGAGTGTTGCACAAGACCACTGGCTAGGGCATCCAGGCTCTCGACCTGGACCAGGTGACCATCTGTACTGCGGTCGATCGTCTCTGTCGATTGCACAACACCGTCGGCTGTTTTGTCGGTCGTGAACGGTGCGGAGACATTGGCATCGGCAATCTTGTTGAGCCAGGTTGTGTCCCGAACAAGAGCGCTCGCTACCTCATCGATTGTGTGCGTTGTCTGGACAAGCGCAGAGGCAATGACATCGTTGGTCTGAGTTGCCAGGACGATACCATCGGCTGTTTCGTCCTTTGTTCCAGTAGCCTGCACCAGGGCATCAAGGATCTTGCTGGCCGTCTTGTTCTGTTCAACGACGATCGCGTCTGCCGATCGCTCCCCATAGTGGGTCGTGAACGGAGGAGTGTCCCCCAACCAGAAGAGCTGCTGGCCAAACCTGATCCAGCCACTGGCATTGTTGGCGACACCGGCTCCGATGTACCCGAGTGAACTCTGACCAGAGGCCACACCGGAACTGCGGTAGTTGGTGACGGTACGACTGGTTGTATGGGTATTGGTGAAACGACCACCCAGCTCGATAACAATCCGGTCTCCGTCACTGCAGACCACAGAACTTGGGGTTGCACTGAAGAGCGGCGCAGCCGGTGTGATTGTTGAGGCAAGTTCTGTCCCGCCCACATAGTTGGAGACAAGCGTGCCGCGGACATTGCCGCTCGAGTCCATAACGTAGACGTGCATCTTAGGGTAGGCATCGGCGTCGTTGTTGCTTTCGATCAGGTTGATGATGCCTAGCACATCGGTCGCAGAGATCGTCTGGGCAATCAGTTCCGGCGAGACAAAACGGGCGACAGCCACATCCCAGGGGTTCGTTGAGACGTTTTCTGCCTGATTGTTGCTGACCGAAGTTGGGTATCCACTCAGGTTTGTGGCCAGGATTGAGTCAGATGGCGTTCCTGCACTCCAAGTGCCACGAAGTGATGGTGGGGTGGCAGGAGCTGCTTCCGAAGCCATGAATAGATAGGTCGCATCGAACGCAATACTGACCGGGAAGTCGATCCAACATGAAGGACACGCGCTCGAGCCAACGGCCGACTCTGTGCCATTGCAGTCGTACGGCAAACGCGATCCGACACTGATATTGCCAGTCCTGCTGGTGCTGATAGTGTTCTGCGCCTGGTACCCAATCTCGGCAACAATCCGGTCTCCGGCTTGAGCTGCGACTGTGGTCATTGCCTGGACAACATTGATAACAGTCCAGTTGGTTTGGACTGAGCTGACCGCCCACTCGGTTGAGTCCACAAAATCCGAGATCAGGGTGCCACGAACGGTGTCGCTATTGCCCTGGGTAACCCAGACATGCATATGCAGCACATCATTGGCGTCGGCATTGGTCTCGAGTGCGAGGACAGCCGCACGTAGTGTGCCGGCAATACTGACCGGGTTCTTGATTGGATCGCTGACGAAGGTCGCCAGCAGAACATCGTAATTGGCAGTCGTAACGTTTTCGCTATCGGCAGTACCCTGTTGGCTCCCGAACTGAAACGGGCTCATCCGCAGGGCAACATTTCCAGAGGTCTTGTCCCAGGCGCCTTTCGATGTCGCCGGCGTATAGACCGCATTGCTGTCGCTGGTCAGATACATCCGGGTGTTGGTCGAGAAGGGGATGGTTGTTGAGAACTCAACCCATGGCTGAGGATTGGATCCAGGTGAGACACCAGAGTCCGATCCGGCCGCATCTGTCGTTCCGCTCAGACCCAAGGCCATCTGGGCATACATGCTGGTGGCGCTGGTGTTTTGGGCCTGATAGCCGACTTCGATAACAATCCGGTCACCAGCCTGGGCACTGACTGAACTGAGCGAAAGGGCAGAGAGGCTGATCGCAGAGTAGACCGTGGTCGAAACGGCAAACTCGGTCGCATCAACGTAATCGGTAAGCAGAGTCCCGCGGGCGGTGTCCGAGTCGCCCTGGGTTACCCAGATATGGAGGTGCAAAACACCGTTGAGGTTTGCGTTACTTTCAGCTAGGAGCAAGACGCCATTGAGCGTGCCCGAGATTGTTGTGTTCGATGAGATCCGATCACTGACAAAGCGGGTGAGATAGACATCCCAGTTATTGGTAGTCGATGTTTCTGTATTACGGGCAGCGGCAATGTAGCCACGGGATTTGTTATGCGATGTCGTGAGCCGCTGGGCTTCGGAAGCTGTGACAACCGAGCCACCGATATTGACACCGGCATTGTTCGTGGTCTGATCCCAGGCGCCCTTGAGCGTGGCAGGGCGATAGACACCGATGGTATCGGCCGACAGGTAAAGCCGTGTTGTCATCTGGTCAGATCACCGGCATCTGGGAAGAGAGGTGCGTTATGGCCATGCAAAAACCCCCTGATCTCCATCGTTGAAGACCAGGGGGTGATCTGTAAAAACACGCCTACGTGTACAGCCAGCTTCCGTTACAGACAGCGCTTGCCGTGCTCGAGCAGACGTAGATGACCTTGGCCCAGGAAGGGATGAAGTACACCCCGAGGCGATCCTTGCGGTGATACCCGAGATCAGTCGATGTCCCGTTTGGTGTGATGACTTCGTCTTCTGCTCCACCAAAGCCAACCCGGCCGTCAACAGAACCTCCCGAACCATCACGGAAGAAGAGCTCTACCGCGTGCGGACGGGCACCATTGTCGGACTTGCCAGGGATAGTGCCGGGAATACTGATTTCGTGAACTGTGTGCGCGGACCCAAGGGCTTGACTAATGCCGCTTGCGGCAACTTTTGGAACCATGCGTTGCATAGATACGTACCTCCAGGCTTCATCATCGCGACCGCCGAAGGTCCTGTCGAAACACGAAACCCGGGTGGTGCATACCCGGGTCCGTGTCAGCGAGATAAGAAGTGAGGGCGCTAGAAGCCGGGACTGATCCCACCCATGGCGTAGATCTCGGGGTGGGTGTACTCGGCGACCAACATGTCTTCGACACACTGAGGATTGATACGACGATTGGTCCAAAAGCGAACCTGGGCAACCAGTGCATCGATATCGAACGGTTTGGGGAGAAGTGCGTCTGCTTCGGGCAGAGACATTGAACGAAGATTGGAACCGGCACTCAGCGCCATAATCGGGATCTGGCGCAGTCGGTCGTGTTCTCTGATCCGCTTCATGGCAACGGCGCCAGGTAGTCGCGGCATCATCAGGTCCATGATGATCAGATCCGGAAAAAGGCCATTGATCAGCATCTCCAGCGCGACATCGCCATCATTTGCCAGCGAAACCCGGAAGCCTGGATGGATGACTTCCTTCGTCGTCGCGTTGATATCTGGCATGGTCAGGATAGTCTCGATCAGCGACCCGATCGCGGGTTCATCATCACAGACAAGTACGTGAGGGCGAGTATCGGATACAACAGCACTGTCGCCCAGCGCGAGTCCTGGCACAACGAAAACTCCTTTGGTTGCGTTACGCAAGTTTCCAACTACGTTCTGCGGCATCGCTTTCCAGCAGATGGCGGAACTGCCTGAACCCATCAAAGTTCCCCAAGATGGTCGACTGGTCAATGTCGACCGGGTGTGCAACGTGTTCAAATGGGGATGCGTGCATCGGACTCCCCGGTTCAGGGTTGGCTAATCGATAGGCGAGTTCCAGATCCTTTCTGATGTCAGGGGTTTCCTGATCGTGCGTCAAATACGAAACACGAGCGCAGCGAGCGGCGCTGCACCGGACTGCAACCTGTTCAGCAAGTACGTCTTCGTACGTACTGTGAATATGCTCCAAATCATAGCCGTCAACAAAGGGCAGGTGCCACCCTTTACGCTCGACCGGGACCGAACGTTCGTACTCGTCGCGCATCAACTCGGCGACCACCCGGATCTCGGGTTGAGCAAGACGGCTGCAGCGTAGATCGAAGAAGTTCTGCCACTCGGTGCTGGAGACAATGACGTGGTGCCACATAAATGGCTCAAGCAGCCGGTTGGTCACACTTTTGTGCAATCCGAGAGCACCCAGGTTATGGGCATACGCGATTGCGTCGTTCTCCGCCTGTTGCCAAATGGCCTGAGCCGCTTCGCGTTCTTCGGGAGGGAGAGGAGCACCACCCTGCATACCACGGATCTCACTCGGCCACTCGATCGGGTGCGCCGGAGAAGAGATGATCCGGTCAATCTGCTTGTTCAGCGGGATCGCCCGGCTGCTGGCAGAGTTCCGTGAGTTATGCACGACCACTCCGTTGGCAAGGAAGTTTGGGTAATCTCCGGAGATTTCGAGATCGTATGTTGGCTCCAAACCCCGGAAAGCCACGCTGTCAACGGTAACGAGATCCCCATAAAGATACAACTGACCTTGCCATCCCTGGACGTGATGCTGGTCTTTGTGACAATCCTGACAGAGGATCGTGATGTTTGCAGGATCGAGAGCGAGAGAAGCGTCTTCATAGACCGGAACTACGTGATGAGCTTCCAGGTTGTCAGGTGCATCACAGACTGCGCATGTTCCGCCATTTGTGATATGTGCCTGTACCAACTGTCGTTGAACTGTACTTCGCCAAACACCATCAAACTTCCGAAGACGATTGGGGTCGAGCTTTTCTGCATCAACTTTTCCAAACCGCCGCACGACAATCTGTGAAACTCCGGGTACGAGATCACCAATACGAACATAACCTGTATCGGTCATTACAAGATGATCTGCACTTCCGGCAACATTAAACGAACCTGCAGTGACCTCGAAAACTTCTTTGGTTCCGGACTCAATACAGTTCACCACATTGGCAGTGGTGATTTTGCCGGTAGTTTCGTCCAACTGGCGGATGTGCATGGCCGCCAGGCGGTCTCGCATACCATAGCGTGTGTGTTCTGGAACTGCCGTACGCCAGTTCTTGTAATCTGCTCCGATGATGTACCAGCGCCCGCGGTGAGAGAACTGAAGTCCTTGGAGTTCCCCAGACCTACAGGCAGCATTGATGTTCATTGCGCTCGCGAAACCGCTGATCTCCGCCAACTCTGGTGCGGTATAGATCACATCGTCTTGCACAGATGATAGGTCAGCCTTGTGTTTCGGATTGGCTCCAATCCTATTGGCACCGTTGTGCCATTTGTCAACGAACTCGGCAATCGACATTGTGTAGGCCCGGCGTCCGCCTTTGTGAGAACCACTCGGCAGGTCAAACTCAAGCCGAGCATCCCCAGCCAAACAAAATGTCCTGTGCGTATTGAACTCCGCCAGGACAAAGCGGTGCATGGTCACCAGGAAGGTTGTCAGGCGAAGCGAGGGGCGGTCTGGGTGGGCAGTATCCAGGATGATCGAAGCACTTGGTTGCATACATGGTCTCCGGGGTGAAAAACGACAAGAGGTGGGAAGACACCGAAGTGCCTCCCCAAAGGTCAGTGATACGGTGTTGGAACGGGAGTAGGGGTCTGTGTCGGCCGGAGGACAGCGATCGTTGTTGCCTGAACGCTGATCAGCCAGGACTGACTGGTGACAGTTGCCTGGATAGCAGTACCGGTCGCCTTGATCTCGGCAATCTCGGTCTCCTGGTCAGCCAGTTCGGTCCGGTGAGCAACGATTGTGCTCACCAGATCCGTGCTTCTAATGGTCGCTGTCGGAGTTGTTTCCGGGACTCCGACGTCCTGTGCCGCCACCCGCATCAGGGCAATGCCAAGCATGGCGGCGATGAAGAAAGCCAGCGGCTTCCACGGGAATGGTTCTCGGTAGTTCACTCGATCTCCACATGACAGGTCACGGTTCCCTCTTCCCCGATGACCTCTTGAACAAGCACCACGTCACCACCGCTGTAGATATTGATCAGGGTAGTGTTCGACGCGAGTGGGGTGCTTTCGCCAAATGCCAGGATCTCAAACGTGTATCCGTCTGAGCCGGGAGCAGACTCGAGGGTCACGAAGGTGCCGTAGGATGAACCTGTGCACCGTATTGTCGCCCGATAATTGCCCTCAGCAAGATAGAAATCACGGCTGACATCGTTACCTGTGAGTGTGATGCTCGTGCTGCCGTTTGTCGTATTAGCGACGGTCTCATCGGCGCCGAAAGAAGTAGCAGTAACCTTGTCCAGTTTGACCGTTGGCTTGATGTCGTACTGCTTCAAAGTGTACTGAATGTCGGAGAAAACCTCCAGCATAAAGTCGTTCTCGGCCTCGGTCTCGCGCTCGTACATGGACTTGGAGGGCATCGGTCCTTCATCCTGGAGATACTCCAGGCTGCTCAGGTATCCGATACCGATTGGCTCAAGGACATCCATCCACTGTCGATTGAGAGTAGCAAATGATGCCGGGACCTTGGGAGCCTTTGTGCCGTCCCACTTCTCGTAGATATTGTTGACGGTGGTAAAGACATCGACCGGATCGTAGCCCTCGAGCAGCTCATCGTTCTCGACGTAGTACTCGAGACTTGTGCGCGTCGCGTTGACGGAGTTGAAGAGGGTGTAGGCATCGTTGCCAAGCGCGGTCAGATACGTCCGCTCGGTAGCCGAAGGGGTCTTGGCTTCGGTGATCTCCAGCGTGATACCGAGGAACCCGACAATCAGAAAGAAGGTGAAGATGAGACGGTACATGAGTCAACCTCGCAGTGATACAAACAAACGATCGACGGGATGACAGGCCCAAGACTACCACAATAAGAACATTTGTGCTGCCTTGGTCATGTCGCCCAAAGAAAAGCGACACCCACCCGGGTGCCGCTCGAAGATATGATGCAATTGGTCTGAATTGAGCTACCCAGAAGAACCAAATCCACTGGCGCCGCGGGCGGTGTTTTCGTCGACCGGACCGAGCGCAACAATGAAGTCATTGATCTGGTGGAAGATGATCTGGGCAAAGCGCTCGCCCTGCTCGAGGATGACGACATCCTTGCCGTGGTTACGGACCATGACAAAGAGCTCTCCCCGGTATCCTTCATCGACCGTGCCGATGTGGCAGGAGAGGGACTTCTTGAAGCCGTGTCCGCTACGCATGACCACCTGGCCAAAGTAGCCCTCCGGGATCGCAAGTTTGACCCCGCAGGCAACCTTGACACTCTCGCCTGGGCCAATCATGTAACTGGAGTAGGCGGCCGCCAGATCGTAGCCGGCGTCCCCTGGCTTCGCCTTGGCGAAGGTGTAGGGGTTATCCGTGAAGGCATGGGCCAGGATTTCAACACCGATGGTTTCAGTCGACACGTTTAGACGATCCCTTTCGTTACAGAGTTGCCAGGTGTGCCTTGTTGAATGCTCCCGTTGAGCAGCGCCTGACCGTAGACATCATCTTCAAGGACCAGCAGCCAGGCGTACTTTTCAGTGCCGATGACATGCATCAGGGTGAAACCCGGCTTTTCCTCAAAGCCCTGCCAGACATAGGTGTTGACATTGCCGTCGCCTGGCTTGACCAGACCGACGTTCATGAAGACCGCGGCCGGATTGAGACCCGCGATCGCCTTCTGGGGAACGATGAACTCCGGACAGAAAGCCCGATCGTTCATGATCTTGTCCCAAAGAACAAGATTTTCCCAGGGGGCGTACTTGGGCTTCTCGTAGAGACCGGCATACATTTCGGCGCCGGCCTGGACATTGAAGTGCTGACGATCCAGCACCTCTTCGGGTTCTGCAGAAGTCAGATCGTCTGACTCATCGTTGTCGTTCATGGAACCTCGACATACAGCTGATGGAACATGTTCGGCTTGCAGGGGTAGAACCCTGATCCGTCCGGTTCCTTGATCAAGAAGTCACCGTCAGCGACAAAGACAACGCCATTGGGCGTCTCAACCTTGTACTGACGTTCTACATGATCGTAGATGACCCCGGTCATCTCATAATCAGCGATGCTCCAGGTGTCACTGTCGAACTCGACGGCTTCGATCGACGGGTTCCGTCGCTGGAAGTGTTTGAGATCACGTGTCACGACTGATGTTGTTCCTTTCGGTTTCCTGCGCAGGAACGAACCGACCTCCGAGATCGGTCCATGTGTCCCTGGTCGCAGCGATAGCCTGGCCGACCGCGTGCGTGACCTTCTCCGGCTGAACATCCGGTAACTGGGCACGCAGCGAGGTCGTCAGGTAGATGTGGCAGATCGCAATGAACTGTTCAGGCACCGGATACGTTGTCTGATCATTTCTCAAGTCCACGCCAGTCTGCCTCCGCAATGATTTCGTTTACTCCGTCGGCTGCCGCCCACGCGCTCAGGTCCTTGAAGGCCCTGTACGGGAGCAGACGGGTTGCATTGACATCACCCTCGATGAGGGCCGTGACAAGCAGCTCGCCTTTGGCAATGCCGGCGTCGTCGTTATCATATGCGACGATAACCTGGCGTGAGTCCAATTGGTCCATGAGATCGACCATAATGGAACTCTTGAGATCACTTCCCATGGTCGCAATCGCCGTTTCGCCTGCCTCGATCAGAGGCAGAACATCAAAGGCGCCTTCACAGATCCAGATACGCCGGTTCGGCAATCGGAGGGTTTCCCAGCCATACATGGGCTTGGGCAGCTTCGGCGGATTGATGTACTTGACGGTACTGCCGGCCTGGGTCGATCGGGCCTGATAAAAGATGACTGTCCGCTCGATCCCGTCTGTTCGGTACTCCGGTACAAGAAGACGGTGGCGCCAGAGTCGGAAACGCCTGCTCCAGGGCAAGATCGGTTCATCGTCCTTGACTGCGTAGATCAATCCCGATCCAAGCAGGGCTGTCTCCATCTCTGTGATCCAGCTCGGGCTCCCCGCGGTAAGTTCAGGGAAGATCTCGTGACTGATCCGATGCGCGAACGCATCGATATCAAAGCCTTCCTGGATATACCCGAGGCCCAGCTTGACGGGATCAACCAGCCCGCGCTCCGTAGCGACGCGATGCACCAGACCTTCCATTTGTCTGAACATCTCGTTGGCCTCAGCCATCAGCCTAGTCATCACCCGGTAGACCGCGGGATTGACATTGACCTCGCGCTGCTTGATCTCGTTGAGATAGGCCGCACTGGAGATTGGCTTGGCCCCAACCAGGTTGTAGGCGATGAGCGACTTGGCCTTGCGGATAGCATCGATGGGATTGTCATCCGGATAGAGGATCTTGGCGATCAGCTGGGGATAGGTGTAGTGGGCCCCACAGGCAAAGCAGTGAAACCCACCATCACCGTAGATCTTGGCTGACGGCGACCCATCCCCATGGAACGGACAAAGAACCGACGTGTCGCCAGGGATCAGACCGTTCAAAAAGTCATGAACCGTGGCGAAGCCAGTCATTAGCGGAGATCCAGGGAAGAGGCGATGTGGTCGCTCAGTTGACTGAGTTCCTCAATGCTCAACTTGCCGTCTTCGATGATGACATCGTACGGTCCCTGGAGTTCCTCAGGATCGTGGTTAAGGGTGAAGATCGTCGCACCCTGGGGGATTGTGAAACTTTCGCCGTAGGTCGAGAAGACTGGACCTTCGGTGACAATGATCCCGGAGGAGTCAAGGGTCAGCAGGATGTAGGTTCCGAGTTCATCCCAGAACAGTGCCTGCTGAGGCGGAGAAAAGACACCGGGCGTCCCGGTCTTGTGCTGTAGCTCCAACGATAGCTCCTAGCTGTTGAGGATGTTTTCGATCTGGGTCTGGGCCATGATCGCATCCTGGCGAAGGTGAACGAGTGAGCGCTTCATGACCTGCTCATACTCTGAGATCAGCTCCTGCAGACTCATCATTTCACCAAGCATCGACACTTTCTTACGATCGCCGACTGTCTTGGCATCCTCCTTCCTGCGGTCGGCATAGTTGTCCGCCTCGAGGATCTTGCTCTCGATTTGGGTCTCGATAAAGCGCTGAAGTACGGTCTCGAGCTGAAGATCCTGATCGGGCGTCGAGACATACGCGATCGAGGTGATGAGATTGGGCTCCTTGCTGAAGTTGTTGAGCCACGGGATCAACGTCTCCAGCGCCGCGGAAATGTGCTGTTCAGTCGCAGGCACCATATAGGCGCCAGCCCGGAAGGTCACGGCCTTCGCATCCTTTAGCACCCGGCTGATCGCTTCCCGGATCAATGTCCCATCGATCTGATGGAGCATCACCGAGAAGAGGTCGACCACCTGATTGATGTAGGCCAACTCATCTTTGGACAGGGTGCCATACGCGGTGAAGTCGACCCAATCACGGACTGACCCATCCGGACCAACCGACTCCCGCAGGTAGATCACGGCCAGATTGGCATGCGTAAACCGGGCCTTGCGCTTCGTCGGCGTCGCCCGAACCAGGACACACGCCATGACGGCGTCATCGGGCAGATTGGCTCTCAACTTGTACTCATTGAGCAACAGGTTCCCCTGCAGCTTCTTGCGGGGCGTCGCCTTCCGAAATGCGTCGCGCCCGCTCCGCGGCTTGGGGGCGTGGGCCATGTTCAGCCCCAGGCTTGACCACATCGCATTGAACGTGTCGTGGGCAATGGTGAAGCTATCGCGCAGCTCGATCATGTGGATTGAGCCAAGGACCTCTCCCGTGATCATGGGCAGACTGGATGCCGGAGCAGCAGTAATCATGTGTGTTCTCGCTTCCAAAGCGTACGTCGGAAGTACGCCAGATAAAAGATGGGCCGACACCCCGGAACCCCGCAGAGCACCGAGGCCGCCTGTTTGTTGAACGAACTCCCCTACTGGTAGGGGAGAGTAACGGTGATGGTTGTGCCAATGCCGATCGCACTCAGCACATCGATAGAACCACAGTGAGCGTCAACAAACGCTTTGGTGATCCCGAGTCCAATCCCAAGACCAGACGCACTTTCCTTCGAGCGCGGAGACCGGTAGAAGGTATTGAACATGAGTGTCTGTTCGAGTTCGGTGATCCCCTGACCGGTGTCCATGATGTCCACTGCTACATTTTCGGCACTGGGACGCAACCGACAAGTCACGGTACCTTGTGAGTACTTGAGGGCATTGTCGAGCAGATTGATCATGATCTGGTCAAGCTTCTGGTGGTCCCAGTAGCCATGTACCGTCCCTGGTGGACGCTCGAAGGTAATGCGGTCAGTGCTGTGCACCAACTGCATCCGGTCGATCGCTGACCCCAGGATCTCGGAAAGATCAACAGACTCCCGGCGAAGAGTGACGATACCCAGGGTCGCCGGTTCGACCTGGAGGAGATTGCTGATCAGGCTCTCCAGTTCGGTCGTTTCGATGAGGATCTTCTCCACCGCCATCCCGATCCGGTCATCACTGTTGCCAGCGGCGTAGCGTTTGAGCAGTTGGGCGTGACCAACCAGGACCGTCAATGGTGTCTTGAGCTCATGAGCCGCGACACTGATCAGATGTTGCTGCAGGGCATCGATACCAGACCGGGCAATCGCTCCGCTGAGGGAGGCAGTCGCTGCGGCGCAGAAGTCCATATGGTGTTCATCGAACCGTTCGGGCTTGCGGTCGAAGATACTCAGCACACCCCAGGGCACGCCGGCTGCATTGTGGATGACACAACTCGCTCCGGAACGGACGTCGTGACCTTTGAGCATGTTTGAGGGCTCGAACCGGTCTTCTGTGGCCAAATCCCGCACCAGGGTCGGTTGCCCAGCGCTGATCGTGAAACCGGCGACCGAACTGCGTACGAAGGGCTCCTGGACATGGCCGACCAATCCTTCCTTCCAGCCCGTGCCGGCGACAAGTTTGACCATGTCTTTGCGTGGGGTCAGTTGGAGGATCTTGGCGTAGTCCACACCAAGGTTCTGCACGATGAGATCACAGGTGTACTGAAAGAGTTGGTTCAGATCAGTCCCGGTCAACGCCATGTGGTTGATCTCGGTCAGGATCTTCTGCTCCTGGAGACGCACAGCCAGTTCCCTGTTGGCCGTCTCCTCATCGTGGACATCGGTGATCCGTCCGATCCAGCCACTGTGAACCCCGCTCTTGATGATCGGAGTGAGAGAGACTTCATACCAGGTCCAGTCTGGTTGATGCATCTTGAGACGGACCCGACAACGATGTACCTGATCCGGGGGGGCGGTGTAGATCGCTTCGTACCGGGTAAGGTCATCGGGATGAACAGCCGTTCGACGTTCCGGGATGGATGTTGCCATGACCGCGGATGGTTCAAGACCAAGCACCCGTTTGCTGGACGGGCTGACATACTGGATGGTCCGATCGGTGTCGAGTACCAGGATGAGATCAGAACTGGCCTCGGCAAGTAGGTTGTAGAGTTGAGAGTTCACCTTCAGGGAGCCCTCGAGACTATGCATGTAGTGCAGATCCTTTACGAGCTGCCGAACGAGTGGTCCGATAGCGATCAGCAACACACATTGAAGAACGATGTAGACCGGTCGACTCTCGGTGTACGAGAAGAAACCGTCATCCTGCAATCGTCCGGCCCGGGTCACAACCAGAGCCAGAAAGATCGGCAGGATCCAGATGACCGTGCGCGAAACACGGTAGTTGTATGACCGGAACTGGAGACAGAGCACCCCCAGAGAGAGGATGGCCAGCCCGTAGGTGACCGGGATGAGGAGGTCCAGTGTCCAGATCAAGTGCTTGTGGGAAGTCGTGATGTCGCTGAGTTCAAACAAGGTGGCAAGCCTCCATGTGGACAACAGGGGGCAGCTGTTATCAGAGTGGACGAACAGGATGTCCGTGTATCTGACCGAAATACTCATCTATACCTGCACTCGCGTGCAAGTGCCTCAAGTCGCGAAGTCTTTCAGAACCAACAGGTGTTCCGGATGTGTCCGAAAGTACGCAATCGTTGCTCCATAGTCAGAGAGATCATCGTCGCTCAGAATGTACATCTGCCATGGGCTGATTGCTTCGAAGCGTTGAAGTCGGGACGGTTCCCGATTGATCCACCAGGGCTGGGTATAGAGATTGTGCGGAGTATATCGGATGTTATGGTGATCGCCGTATCGTTGGACAAAGCGAAACTCGGCATGGAAAATGGCTGTTTGCGAAAACTCTACCACGAGCCAATTGCCAGCTTTCGTATCGAACAGGCTTGTCCCGAAAAGAGCTTCAACAGATAACGTGAGCCCTGGGAGGTGATATACCTCCTCAAGTTCGGGGTTCCCTGGTGTTGGGTCAGTCATCTCAAGCTGGGTACGCAGGTGTTCACGATAGTCTGCGTATTTCCCCAGCGGATCAGAGATGATGGTCATGTTCAGTTGCTCCAATCAGGTAACCGCGGAGGAACATGATCAGGAGGTTTTCGTAGGTGATCTCCTCGGAAGGATCGCGGGCACGGTCCATCATGACCATTGCCCGTCCCATGTCGACCATGACCTGATCCTCTTTCAGATCGTCAGAGACGCCGGCCGCCAGTTTGACCAGTGCTGTAGTCAGCCGATCGGAGGTCTCATCAAAGCGCTTGCGCATTGGCTCAGCCTCACGCACATCGCCAAGAAGCCTGATGTAGCTCCGCAGACACTCTTCGACACTGAAGCGGATTGCCTCCGTGCCCTGTTCCTGTTTGCGGTTGGATCCTTCCAGGATGGCAAGGATCTGCTGTTCAAGCCGTTTGTTCAGTGCTGACATCGTTCTCCTCATTGATTAGAAACTGATTGACATCAGCAATGACTTCGCGCCTGGTCGTGTGGTCGGAGGGGTGCCGGCCGATCAGCTCCCAGAGGGGATTGAACGGATCACGGCGCCAGATTTCAACTTCGTAGCCCTGGCCACTCTTGGCAAGGACCGTCAGTTCGAAGTTGGTCTTGTTCCTGCGCAGGAAGATCCGGCGGACGATCTTCATATCGCTTTCGAAACGACCCAGTCGCCGTTTGACGTGCGAGTTCATACATATAACCAGCTTTCTAGATGCTCGCCAGAGCGATTTCGCGTTGCAGCCAGTCGATTGCTGCCTGAGCTCCTTCGTTTGCGTACAGAGCCGTGGCCTCGCTGATCCTGATCAGGGTGCCCGGTTCGTGCGGGTAGGGTTGTTCGGAGTTGATCGTGCTGGCCTCTTCAACCAGCTCGGTGAACAACTCAAGTTGAACGTTGCGCTCTTGTTCGGGTGGGACAGCCATAGCGCTTGTTACCGTTTGTCCTTTCTGATCGGGGATCAGGGGTGGTGGAGCCCACACGGTGTGAGCTCCGAAGATTAGGAGTGATCGCGAACACTCAGGCGTGTCCACTTGACTTTGAGGTGTTTGGGCACCTGGTGCTCCACCTCATTGGTGAAAACGAACAGGACATCGAACATGTAGGTGCCATCGTTCAGTTTGGAAACGATTTCCTCATCAAACCTGCTCCAGTCGACGAACCCGTCGGTGAAACAGATGACAACCTTGGTCTTGTCGACCAGATCGTCCTCCTCGAGTGCTTCGAACTGCGGGATCAAACTGGTGCCCCCGCCACCGCCCACTTCAGTCGGAACTTCCATGCGCCAGTCATCGATATCCATGCGTTCATGGACTGCGGCATCCCAGAAGTAGAGCCGACCTTTCATACCGGGGAACCCGGCAATCATGTTCTGGGCCTGCTGGACCGAGGCACCGATTTCGGCCGGGCTCATCGAACCGGAGGTATCGAACGTCGCCACGACGTAGCGCATATCGACATTGTCCATCGGCCAGACCATCGGATCATCAAAGCGGACATCACCCGGGATGTAGCTGGGATCACCAGTCACCCAGTCAACATAATTCTGCAGCAACCGATACCAGGGCATTGGTGGGTACAGCATCTCGTCGATCTTGCGCCGGATGTTGCTGGGGATGGTTCCCATGCCCTTGGCTCCGGAGGAGCTGCTGGCACTCTGCACCCACTTGGAGATGTCACGAGCGGAGAAGCCAGCGTTTGGTCCTGGATTGGAGGGACTTCCCATCCGGTTCTCGACACTCCACGGGCCATGGTGATCGACTCCCATCCCACCGGTGACCAGATCGCCCAGATCGGGGATGGTCAGATTGCCCGTATTGAGCTTCTGCTTGACCTCCGGGGGGAGCTCGTCGACTATGGTTTCGTAGATGTCTTCCCACATCATCGGCTTCCCATCCTCTGTCCGCCAGCGGGTGTCGTAACAGTAGGAACGATCGACCGGGATATAGTAGGGGACCCTCTTGTAGTCTTCGGGCGTCATATCCCGTTGCTGGCTAATGACCATGGACATTGCCGAGTCATTGACATGGAGATTGACTGAGTAGTCCATGGCGATGTTGCGCAGGACCGGGTCGTACCCCATGCCCCGGATCGGGTGCATGAAGATGACGTGATACATCTCATGGAGCAGAACCCCACGGATGAAGGCATCGTCGTGGTAGAGGACAAATTGGGGCCAGATGTAGAGGTTGCGCCCATCGACGGCCATCGTCCGGAAGGAGTGGTCCTGCTTGTTCCCATCCTTGTCGACAGTTGTTTGGGTCATCCAGTCCGGATCGCTCACATAGACGCGGTTTCCCGTCATCTCCAGGATGAAGTTGCCGATCCAGGAGTGCCTGACAATCAGGCGGTAGAAGGCCGTACTGACCCGGCGCTCGATCGTCGCCCACTCTTCAGCAGTCAGTTCAGATGGCAAACGCTTATCGGCGTAAACCTCTGCCATCGGATCACCATCGGCAAACGGTTTGCCGTTGGGTCCCACAATGGGGGCCTTTTGGCCCCCTCGTGGTTTCTGGTTGGGCAAGATGATGCTACTCATGGTTCCCTCCAGGGAGTTGCGATAACGATCCCTAGACCATGATCGCCCGATACTTCATCGCGAACTGCGTGAACTCATTTCGAGCCCAGTGGCGAGCGACCTTGTTGATCTTGTCGTCCATCGAGCGGAGCATCTTCATGGTCATGGCCGCCATCTCGGGGCTGAAGTAATTGGTGTCGAGCATGAAGCGCATGAAGCGCCGGGCATTGGCCTCGTTCAGATTCATGGCCATCTGGGTCCCGATCTGGATCTGGATGTCGATCTCGGTCGGCCACTTCTCCGGAAGCCAGCCGTACGGCACCATATCGCCGTCATTGCTGCGCGGCTGATCTGCGCTGTTCAGGAGCTTGCGGACATTGGGCAGCTTGTGACCCTGCTCCCGGAAGGACCAGAAGAGTTGGGCTTCGCTCTGACCAATGTGACCAACGATCGTCTGGAAGAGGGTGTTATCCGTCATCTTGAGCGCTTCGTTCTGCGGACGCTCCTGGGCATACATGGCCCGGGAAACGGCGTCCCAGGTCCGCGGCGCCGGAAACGGCTGCTGGGTCGGTGTGCCCTGGACATTGGGGGCAAACGAGTGTGGCGAACGGTTCAACCAGGCAATCACAGTCGGGTGGACCCGCGGCCGCTCTTCGTAGGCCGTAACCTCGATTAGACCAGTCTTCTTGTCAGTTTCCCACTCGGTTGCGACCGAGACCGTCTGAAGGGCCCAGTTCACGAACCAACCGGAAAGGCTCGGCAAGACTTCGATGACATCACCGCGGGAGGTCATGGACCGCGGCAGGGCGATGGAGTTGGTGCCGTCCTGCTGGCGGTTGCCGGCAATAACATTGACCGTATCAGGCTGGAGTGGGTGACCGGCGGCCTGGCGGCCATAGATGATGCTGAAGATCTGGTGGATCACGGACGGCATCGACGGGTTGGTCACTTCGTCCCAGAAGAGCACATGCAGGGGAAAGTCCTTCATGATGCTGAAGTCAGAGTGTCCGTACTTCTCCCAGTGATCCATGTAGCGGGAGTCGGCAATGGCATGAGCCGGATTGGCCGAGATCAGGGGCAGATACGCCGGCGGGTAGAAGACCGTGCGCTGTGTTTCGTAGGTGTGGACATCTTCCCGAGCCTGCTCGAGCGCGGAGACGAAGTTGCCCTGGCGATCAATGAACTTGATCTCCGGACGCGGAACACCAAGGATGTCGGTGGGTCCCATGTTCGAGAGGTGGCGCTCTTCGACGATCACCTCACGACCCATGATTTGACCAGCCTTCTTGATGCCGGCACGGATGGCGAAGGTCTTGCCGATGCCAGACGGACCCATGTACATCGGCACCGTGTCGCGCAGTTCAGGATGGGTGGCGATGTAGGCAATGTGATCGGTGATCTCGTGGACAAACATCTTGCCCATCGTATCGATTTCGGAGACCGAAGCATAGCCGAGCTTGTGATCGTCGGCGCTCAACAGCAGATCGGCGAGATCGGCACCGTCACCAGTAACGATGGCTTCGGCCGTCTCGACACGGCTGCGGGAAACCTTGGGAGCTTTGGTTGCGATTGCGGAAGACATGAGATCTCCTGTGGGCTTGGGCCCGTAAGTCAAATACGTGAAGGTGAGGGTAGGAAAACGAGTGTCTGTCGGCTAATTACCGCTTGAGCAAGCGATCGGCAGCCCGAGAGACCTTGAGGTAGCGTGCTGGATCAGATGATGCGTATCTCTGGAGCAACGCATCCGCAGCGGCCTTGACCACGATACGGGGTGCGCCCTTGCGGAGATAGAGGGTGCGGTAGTCCTGATCTGTATCGTTGGGCAGATCAGGCGCCTTGTTGATCTCGGCCCCATAAGGGTAGTGGATCCGGAAGATCGAAAGTGCCAATGGGACATTGTCACCTGTGACTCGATATCCGCCGATGACAGGAACAGTCGTCCAGTCCTTTACGGTCGATTTGAAGTGATCGAGAAACTCGGAGTCATTGTGCTCAGGAACAATCACGACTCCGTGCTCATCGATATATGCGGCTGCTTTCACCGGGTTCTCCTAGCGTGGCCTGCGGGCCAGTCGTCGCTCTCGGGACTTGATTGTGGGTGGTTGCGCCGGGTGGTGCGTTACCGTCTCCTCTTGCCACCCGGCGCTCTCGGCATCGTGAACGGTGCAGAAGACCTGACCGTCTCGAAAGACAAACTTGTTGCGTGTGCCCTCAGCTTCGCACTGGGGACACTGGTAGGGGATGGTGATCATAATGAGTCCTCCATGTCGGCAAGTGCGAGTTCTCGATAGACGTCGTCGAAGTAGTCCCTGATGTCTTCGACAATAGCCATGGCGTCCAGAAGCGACCCATTGGCCTTGAACTCCAGTTTGATAGACCCAACGTTGATCTCCTTCTCGTGGATCTCAATGTGGAGCGTATGAGCAACGGCATTGTGATAGCGAACCGATGTGACACCGGTCGTCTTGTGAACCGTTGATGAAAGCGGGTTCTGGTTGACTGTGGCCAGTTTGTAGCGGTGCTTGCCTTTCACGAGATCGCCTGGCCAGATCTCCAGCAACCGAAAGATAAGGATGGCAGTGATCTTCCTCAAGCGATTGACGCTCATGGCTGTTTTCCTGTTCCGGCACAGGTCTTACAGCGAAATGGAATGATCCCCTCATCACAGTAACGGCACCCTTTGGGAGTAGAGGAACAACAAGGGCAGGAGATGAACTCAACACGTGTCCCATGACAGGTTGGACACGGATTGGTCGTCACAAGTGGCAGGATCGGAGTGGGTTGGGCGAAGTCGTCGAAGAGCTGGGGCGGATTGCGTTTGCGCCAATGGCGTGAGACTTCGATAAAGGATTGCACCTTGGTCACCGATCCCTGACGGAGCTTGATCCGCCACTGTTTGCTGTGTTGCGCGGCAATTGGCTGCGAGGTGAAGTCTGCTTGGCGGAACCGGTTCTTGATGGTCCTGGCGAGCCGTGTCTCGTGATGGCTATCGAAGTACTCAGCTGCCAGAAGCCACTCATCGTAGGTCGCCTCGAAGATTGCCCACTGATAGACCGTGACAAGATTGGTCAGTGGCACACCGCCGTTGTACTCCACCGGTTCCCGCGGCATTTCCGGTTGTTCACCGTTATAGCCTTTGACACAGGAGAGACAGGTTCGGAGCATCGGGATCGCAGCGAGTGAAGGCTGGTAATCCAGGGCACTGAAGACCATGTACTTACCAGTCCCCATGCAGACCGGACAAATCCCCTCGCCAAAGCGCTCGATCTTGGGATTGTCCTCGTAGTTCGATATGTACATGGGTGCTCCTTTTATTTCCTGCGCAGGAAGTGATTACGTGAAATCTTTCAGGACAGCCTCGATATCCCGTCGCTCACGGTTGGAGAGCATCACCCCCAGAGCAGTCTTGAGGCCGTTTTGGGTGTAGACGAGTGCATTGCGGAAAATCTCTTCGTCGTATTGATCCAGCCTGTTCCAAGTTTCAGCCGGAACGTAGAAGTCACCCGGATGCACCGAACGGAAGGCGAGACGCCGGAGCAACTCATCCCTGACGGCCTGACGATCGTGCTCTCGACCGGTGAGGGCATCGAGTAACTCTTCATTCAACCAGGTTGTGAGATCAGCCATTGACGGCTGGCTTTCGTGCGTTCCCCAGAGCAAGCACACCAACGGTCGGGTTGGTGTCCTCGCTCTGGGGTCGCGTCGCTTCTTCCATCTTGGCGACGACGGCCCTACCAACAGAGCACTCGCATGGATACCAGGTCGTGATCGACTCACCAGTGTAGGCATTGTACGGACGGGAAGCACGCCAACCCGTGTCATCACACCATTGGCAGGGCATTACTCAACCCTCCAGGTGGCATCAGGATAGAGCGCAGCCCAGCCGAGAAGGATGTGCATGGCGTGACCAGCATTGCCAGGAGTTGCCTCCCAGTAGTCATCGGACTGGATGGTTCCAAGTTTCTTCACGAGTTCACGCAATGCGGGCATGGTGTCAGCGGCAGTCCGCCCGTGCAGCATGTTGTACGGCGAGTCGTAGCCAACCCCGGTGTACAGCGGGGTGTAGTTGTAGGTGATGTTGAGACTGGCGTCAGTCTGACCGAAGCCGGCGAAGGTCCCACCTTCCTGGTGAGGGGGAACACTGACGATAACGCCATGATGGTCATAAAGGGAAACATCCCAACTCATTGTGTTGCGTTCCTCCTGTTGTTGTTCGATTTGCTGCGAGATTGCAGTCTCTTCTGCTTGAAAGATGTCGTCCCGACCAACCCAGCGAACCAGCTCACGCATAGACTGGTCATAGGACGTGGTGAGTGTGCTCCTGGTCGGTGAGTCGATTGGTCTACTGATGGGCTCGTGCGATCGCGTCCCTCATGCGCTGACGGATGTCAGCAGGGAAGTTGTCGTTGACAGACCTCAGGAAGTACGAGGCATCGGCTTCGCTGATCAGTACATCGCGCAACTGGTACTCGGCCTGGCGTAACCCATAGTCATAGTCGGCGTATGAGTCATCCTTGGGAACAACCACGGTTGGCTACGCCCCTCTGGCCCATCGGTCATATGTTGGCAACGACAGGATGCGCGTATATCCGGCTGCGACCAGATCGGCCTCTACCTTCTCCCGCGTCGGCGTCTTTTCGCTTGGCCTCGTCATGGCTTCTTGCCAGGTCCGAGCGCGATTGCCTTTGGGGCGATCATCAGCGGCGGCAGTTCGTTCGACTGGAGTGTCTCGTGCAGATCGGGGATAACCCGATCCCCCACAGTCTCCCCGGTGGGGAGCACCAGGTAAGCGAGGAACTCGTGTTCGACGGTGCTAATCCCGTCGTCGATCATCGCTAGCTTGGCCTTGATCCCATTGGCCATTGTCCGCCAGCGCTGACGGCAGGCTTGCTCATGGTCCTTGTCGATTGCCGTGTCAGTTCGTTGCCGGCCACGGCTGTCGAGCAGGAAGGCTGTGCGGCTGGGCAGACTCATCCCGAGATGCACCCGCAGTTCGTTGATCTGGAAGGTGACAGCCACCCGATCATTCATTTCGGCATACCCAAATGCCTCTGCCCCGAAGCGTTTCAGTGTTCGCTTGATCTCGTCGATCGAGCTGCTGACGCGCACCTCGGTTGATGCAGCGTATGTGCCAGACATGGCTAGTAGTCCTTCCCCCCGAAAAGAGGGCCGTCGGTGACGTTGAGCTGATCCATGGCTTTCCGTATCCATTTCAACCCATTGGGGCCTTGTTGAAGATCGGGTGGAACCATGGTCAGTGCCTTTTCCAACTGACGGAGGGTCAGGGGGATGTTCGTGGTCATGGCATCGAGCAGGTTCCGATAGGTTTCATCCTCGATGCTGCTATGCGTTCTGAGCATGGTATCCATCAGGATGTCATGGAGGATATCGGTTTCGATGCGGATCGTCCCATTAGTGGGACCAGGCTCCGAAGACAGGGCGCTGTCCTCCAGGAAACTGAAGTCGAGCCGGATCAGCTCCAGACCATCTGGTCCATCAAAGCCGATGTATCCATCCGGGATGCTGTCGTCGACGACGAGATCGAGACCATCCCAGACCTTGACTGGTTGTGCGGTTTCGTTACTCATCGACATCCTCCGGTTCTGCTGCTTCGACAAGGTCGGCGGCCTTGTACAGGCGCCTGCGAGTCGCCCACGTGGCGCAGGCTTCGAGACTGAGCGAGACGCCGTCGTCAGCAAGAGTTTGCTGGATAGCGCGCGCGAAAACTGATGGGACGGTGGTTGGTTTAGTCATGGATTTGCTCCAGCGAGATGCAGCATGCCTGCCTTGTATAGCATGTCCAGGTGAATGACTGCTTCGACAAGATCAGCACACCGCAGTTCATACTCGGTGTCGTATGCCTCTCCCATCGAGAGGATGTCGGCGTTGTGCCAGATGTCTCCACTGGCGACCTCGCAATGGCTGAACGACCACTCAGGCGGGCCGTCTTCCCAGTGACCACCTGATGTACCAGCGAGGAACTTGATACCATCGTCAGTGGTTTCAACCTGGATCAGTTCCTCTTCGAAGATGATGGCCAGCGCGGCGGCGATTGTCTCCGTCCACGCTGGAAACGGGATCTCCTCGTGCATCGATTACTCCTGTTTGGGAACAGATAGTGCCTGGAGTGCGTCAAAAACGGCCTGCCAGTTGCCGGCAATGTCAGGGCGCTCGATCGCCTTGTCACGCAACTCGGCTTTGTACTGGTCCGGGACCCGGAACCAGGTGGTGCAGTACGTGTAATCGAACTCATCGTCTGCATCGCTGATGTAGTACGGATTGGCCGGGAGGTAGTAGGTTTGAACACATCCTGTGCACGGACAGTCAATACCTGACTCACCGTCTTCCCAGTGTTCACGATTACCAGCACCGTTCCGGGTGTAGATGGCAATGACTGGTTCGCCGTCCTGCTCTTCGATCCAGGCGCCGCGGGAGCGTCCCACAGTTTCCAGACCAAGCATTTCCATGAAGAGTGGGGTCATGTCGGAACCGAACGATCCAAAAAGCTGGTTGAACAGACTCATCTAGGCGTCTCCTTTGGTGACGGATTGTGACTTCTTCAGAAGGTTTCGGGCCTGAATCCGGCGGCAATCAGATAGTCGGCCGTTCGCAACGCTGCCCGTTTCGTCACGTTACCATCGGCATCGCATCCTGATGCTTGGTTGTAGACAATCTCAGCCAGCTCATCCCGTTCAGTCGCCATCGCCTAATGCCCCTTTCAATGCGTCCTCTGTTGCCTGATAGCCGTGCTTGTCCCAGAAGTAGGTGTCCTTGACGTACTGCATGGCATCAATAGCGTCCTCCACGTCCGCCCGGCTGACGATGACGAGATCGGCGGCACGGAGGGCGGTGAGCGCATCACGGGTGTTCTGGAAGTACGGCTCGTAGGCTTTCTCGTGATGGCTACCAAACTGCTTGCGCCAAAAGTAAAGCGCCAGCACCTCCACCGCCCTGCGCTGTGGGTCAGTCATGGGTGGTACCTCCGATCTTCACCAGCATCCATTTGCCCTTATGGGATCGCTGTTCTTCGATCCGACCACAGATCATGCATCGACGCCTTGGTGCTTGCGGGTACACATACACCCAATCATGTTGACGAAACCAACCACACATGCGTGTCATCACTCCCCACCTCCCAGCGCCTGCAATGCGGCGATGGCCCTCTGGCCCGTTCTGTCATCTGGCCAAAAGAACTCCTCCACCACCCGCACCGCATCGGCGAGAGGGATCAGCGGACCCTCCCCCGCAGCCGATTGGAGCGCACGGCCGAGGGCGAGGCGGCGGAGGAGTTCTGTGTGTTGTTCTTGGTACTGGAGTCGCTGGATTGGTGATGGGTCACCGCCAGTTC
>ERZ724505.118-NODE-118-length-48517-cov-18.985535_pt1 | contig 48517 bp, 66 predicted proteins | sample MGYA00376038_ERZ724505 | MGnify/ENA primary metagenome ERZ724505 (study PRJEB28724, sample SAMN07190884) | wastewater metagenome | isolation source: effluent of sewage treatment plant in Hong Hong | place: Hong Kong | collected 2016-03-17 ... | reverse complement strand
GGCGCAATCGTGCGAGTGATCGATCGATCGAAGTAGCGCCATCGTCATGCATCGAAGCGCATCGAAGCGCAGCGAAGCGCAGGCAACAGCAGAGAGTGACGCGCCACCCCTTCACACCGCATACCCACGCGTTGACTTCATTCATCGTGCATCACCGCCCGCGTGTTCGAGTGTGCCCAAACGTGCGCGTGTGAGTGTAGTGAGTGTGCTGTGCATTGTCATGTACATGCAGTGCAATAACATGCACGTACCATGCGATGATCAATACCCACTATCCCCCCGGCCATTTCCAAAATGGGGTGGATCGTTGCGTCGCGTGGGGGTGGAGGACATCCAACACCGTGAATTCACGCATGTACACGTACGTACACGTACGTACACGCCCTCGTACACTCCCCCCACATGCGTATGCAGATTTAGTTACATACAGCTACAATCACGCACATGCATGGATATGCACGTACATGTCGGTGCAGTGACAGTGTGGTGTGAGGAAATTGCGGCGTGGTGGGGATGCGGCCGGCTGTTCGACAAGCGACCAGCCGGGTGCGTATTGTTATGTAGTGATATGTATATATGTATATATGTATATATGTATATATTATAATATATACATATACATCAATATAATATACGCAACCCCTATACGCCCATGCGGGCGAGCATAGCCCCCTGAAAATGGGCGTGTCAAGAGAAAAAAGCATGTCAAGCAAAATATTTTCTACCCATCGGCCCCCTACCTGTAGTATATAAGGTCACCAATTCCCCCTAGCCTCTCTAGGAGACATCACATGTCGGTTTCTGCACCTACCGTTACCGGATGGTCGAATTTCTGGGGTAACACTGCAAACGCGTACACGATGCAGAACTCCCGTACACATCATGAACGTGCGATGTCGCGCATTCTTGGTAAGCCGGGTTACCGTGGCATGCGTAAGGTGTTCTCGCTCATGCTTGGTACGGCTGTCGGCAGTACGGCTACGGACACGTACTCGCGCATCACGGCGCCTGCCGGTCTTACGCAGTCGTCCTCGTTCGGTGGCTCGCGCACGATTGAGACTGTCACGTCTGTCTCGCGTGCGACTGTTGCCGCCGACCAGACGCATTTCACCAATCAGGTGTTCAATGCGATCTTCAACATGGCGCCAGCTATCAGCAGCTATCCTACCGATGCAAGCGGCAATGGCGGTGGCGGTAAGGCTAACCAGCACTAATCGCAAGGATCATTCCGCATGGCAACGGCTGATGCACAACGTTACCTGCAAGAACGTGGATTGCCAGTAACGCAGGCCAACTTAAATAGAGTTGGTCAGCTTATGGCCGCGAACCAGATTGCAGAGAGTGGTGAGAATACGCAGGACGCGCGTATGCAAGCGGCTGATACAGTCAGTCGCTTGCTCGGCGAGTTTGAACAGCGTTCAAGTGGTACACGTCAGCGACGTGACACGCAGCCTACTGTGAGTGTCCCAGGCACCGGTACGGATAGCACCATGCCTCGCAGCATGGGCGCACCGAACGTAGGCTCCTCGCCGTCTCCGCGCGATGCACCGAGTACACCTGCAAGTCAGGCTGCGGCATCTGCACCTACCGGACAGTCTCCCGCAGAATACGACATGGACCTTGCAAGTGGTGTTGCGGCAGCCGTACTCAGCGGACTAGCAGCGCGTTATCTTTACAATGGCAACGCCGCCGCTACTCCGACAACGCCCGCTCCTACAGCCGGCACACCTATTATTACTACAATGCCTACGGCACGCGCACCGGCACCGCAAGCTAGTGCAATGGGACAGACGTATGCACCGCTGCAAGGTCAGGTAGGCGTACCGAGTGGCGCAGGACAGACTATGCGCGGACTGCCCGGAATTACGTCCATTGCACCGGGCACTGGCGCTGTCACTATGCCGGGCAATGTTGTAAGTAACAGTGGTGCGCCGGCTGAGACAATGTTGCGCGCTCCACAAGCTGGCACTCCACAAGCCAATCCTGCTATTCAGGAACTAGCAGCGCGTGACTTGAGCAATACGCCCGGACGCGGTGCGGGTGGACGTATACAGGCAAGTCCGCGTGGACAGGTCGCACGCGGCACGGCGCCCGTCACAGCACCAGCAAGCAATGTTCGCCCCGGCGTACGCGGTGACATGAATAGTATGATCCAGAACGGACTTGCACCTATCGAGATGATGGGCGGTAGCGGCCCGAAGTTGCTCATGGGTCTGCCACGTCGCCAGATGGACCCGTTATACTAATGCAACGTCCTGACTTGCCCGATCCTGGCGAGCCGATGATCCTGCATGACGGATCGCAGCTTATGCCCGACGGGCGCGTGATCAAACCCGGCAAAGCAACGAGTGTGTCCTTCACGCCCGTACCTGTACGGAATGAAGCACAACAGATCGTTGCACGTACACGCCGGCGACTTGCGGACCTGCCGGCACTGCCGAAGGCAACTAACGCAGTCGCTGTTGTGCTGACGTATTCACTGCTTGGATTGAACGATGAGGATATTGCTATTGCAATGTCGCTCACGGTCAACCAAGTTGCAAGCATTCGTGCCACCGAAGCGTACCGTGAAGTACAGCGCTCGGTTGTAAGCACCATTCAAGAACATGATACCGACGACATTCGCAGCATCATCGCGCAGAAGTCGCGCGCAGCGGTGGAGAAGATCGGAACGCTCATGGAGTCGGCGGACGACGAAGCCGTACAGTTCCGTGCTGCGCAGGATATGCTTGATCGTGCAGGCCACCGTCCTGCTGACGTTGTTGAACATCGTCACGCGGTCATGGGCGGGCTTGTGATCGAAATGGTCGATAAGACGGCAAACGCCCACATTCCAGAGATCGAGGTTACACCATGACGTTCACGACTGATCTTAGTGGCAATGCGCCTCCTAACGCACCGAATGTCGATCCGCTGCTTGGCGATGTCGATCAGGCGATGCGGCCAGACGATGCGCGTACGATTAGTGCTGCATTTACTGCGTCCGCTGGTTCGAGCACTGCACTGCCGCTTGACGTATCTACCGTGCGCGTCGTCGCGAACCAGAACTGTTACTACCGCCAGGGCAGCAATCCAACTGCGACGACCGCTGACAAGTATCTCGCTGCCGGTGTTGTTGAATATCTGGACACGGCGCCCGGCGACAAGTTCTCAGCGATCCGTGCATCTGCCGATGGAACGCTGTGGATCACTCCAATGACGAAGAAGGTGTCGTAACATGCCGCTTCCCCCCGTTGGCGCACCGCCGGCTGTTGCTGGTGCCGACACGCTCTTTGCACTGCTGGACCTAATCCACAATCCAGATGAGTACAAGAAGCGCGTCGATCTGTTGACACAGATGACGAACGACGCGAATGATGCCATCAAGAACGCGCACGCGATTGTAGCCGAGAAGCTGGCATCGCAGAGTGACGAGATTGCACAGATGCGTGCAGAGTTTCAGGAAGAAGCTGCGCGTATCCGCAAAGAACTTGCCGACAAAATCGCCAAGGCGGCTCAGGACGCACAGACGCAGGCTGCTGAATTTGCGTCACGCGAGGCAGCCTTGCAGAAACGTGAGCAGGACATGGCATCGTGTGAAGTTAGTGTGCGTGCTGCACAAGAGCAGCTTGATCGCGAAACCAAGCTGTTGAATGAACGCATTACGGCGCTTGCCGAACGCGAACGCGATCTGGAACAGCGGCTTGAACGTCTGCGTGCGGCAACGAGTGTTGTGTAATGGAGTTGATCGTCGGTAATGTGTTCGTGCGTGTGAACAAGATGGCCGAAGCTGGCGACATCGTTCACGGGCACAAACACAATTTCGATCACATGACGCTGATTGTGCGCGGCAAGGTGCACATTCGGGCGATCAAGCCGGATGGCGAGAAGATCGAACGCGTATTCAAAGCGGGCGAGTTCTGTCTGATACTTGCTAACGTCGAGCACGAGATTACGGCGCTCATGGACGACACGCTCTTTCACTGTATCTACTCTCACCGTACGCCACAAGGTGATGTTGTGGAGAAGTATACAGGATGGGCTGACGCTTATGTGTGAATTCCTCATCCGCGTGAAGGACAAAGGCAGTGATCCTGATCCGGTGAAGGATGCGCTAATATCCAAGCGTGGTCACGTTATTGCATGTCAGCCAGATGGTTGGGGATGGACAAAGGCAGAGCAAGACAATCCTGAATGGGTGATTGTCAAGATGCCGGGCGTTGATCCTAGCGAATACGCATCAATGATTGCTTCGGTCAATGATGGCACACAACCACTCAATCCAACACTAGCACGACGCGCATTCTCGTTTGATCTAGCACGTTTGCCGGAGTTAGCGAACGTAGATGGGCAGATCAAGAATGCGTCGGTACAGCTAAGTCGCGCATTGGTGGATGCTGTGAAAGTTGCTACACCTGTTAAGCTCGCGGTGGATGTAATCGGCTAATGCCTACTACCGTCACCAAATCGATTGGCACTTCCTCGCGCGACTATTCTACGTTGCAGTCGTGGGAAGATGCATGCCCAGCGAACCTCGTCACCGATGACAAAATCTGGAAGGGCGAGTGCTACAACGATAGCGAGTTTTCCGGCGCAGCCCCGTTGCTTGTTATCAGCGGACAGACAGTAGACTCCACACGCTACGTCTGGCTCACGACGGCGGCCGGCCAGAGCTTCCGTGATAATGCAAACGTGCAAACGAACGCGCTGCGTTATAACCAGAGCAACGGCGTCGGTATTAAGGGAACTACCAACCGCGATAAGACTATCGACGTTCAATCGCAGTATACGTTGATCGAGAATTTACAGCTTATTAACACGGCAACAGGTTATGCCGGTGGCTGGGCTATTTCTCTTAGCACATCTAACATTACCGTACAGAATTGCATCCTGGAAGACGTTGACTCTGCGTATGGCGGCTATGTCGTCAACATGGGCGCGCAGAGTGGCTGCAAGCTTATCAACTGCCTGATCAAGGCGCACGCGCAGAGCAACAACGCTAATGGTCAGGGCGTGATCGGGTTCAAGTTTGGTGAGATACTGAACTGCACCATCGTACGCACTGGCACGATTAGCGCGGGCGCTGCGATGACGGGCGGCAGCTACGACAGCGGAATGGGTACGGCCACAAACTGCGCCGTCTTTGGCTTTACCACTTTCCGTTCTGGCACGCTAGGCACGTTCGTCAACTGCATGACGGATTTGGCCTCTGCCCCGTCCGGCGTTACTACGTCCAAGACATACTCAAGCCAGTTCGAGAACATCACGCACGGCACGCATGATTATCGTGTTAAGAGCGGGGCCGACCTAATCGACGCCGGAACAACGGACAGTCGTGCATCGCCGGACATTGCAGGGACGACGCGCCCGAGTGGCAGTGCTTATGACATCGGCGCTTGGGAATATGTATCTGCTGGTACGCCGGCTAACCGCAACAATCTTCTGCCTCTACTTGGCGTAGGAGACTGATTAAATGGTTGACAACTACGTCACTAATACTGCGTCAAGCACAGGCGCGACGTTCGCAGCGGATGATATTGGTGGCATTCTGTTTCCGCGCATCAAGCTGGTGCAGGGTGCAGATGGCGCCAACGATGGCGACATTTCGTCTGCTAATCCGCTGTCAGTAACGGTCGCGAATACCGCAGTTCCCGTTACAGGAACATTCTGGCAGGCGACGCAGCCGGTATCTGGCACATTTTGGCAAGCAACGCAGCCCGTCAGCATCGCTGCGACCGTTACAGTAGACACGGAACTGCCAACAGCGGTTGCAATTGGCGGTACTGGCATTGCATCGCCGACTACGCCGATTGTTGGCGCCGGTATGCTGATCTACAACGGCACGACGTGGGATGCTGTGCAGACTGGCGCGTCGGATGGCTCGACTAGTGCCCAGAAAGTACCAGCAATCCAATGGCTATTCAACGGCTCGACGTTCGACCGTGTGCGTACGGTTGTTGCCGGACAGGATACGACAGGTACCGGCATTCCAGCGAGCGGACTGCTTGCACAGTTTGACGATGTATCGCCGTCTACTGTCACTGAGAACCGCTTTGCGCCTGTGCGTATGTCGAGCCGGCGCAACTTGTACGCGGAAGCGCAGGCTGCAACGCTCGGCGGCGCTACGCCGTACTCGTACATCTGCACTGCGGGAACCAACCAGGACTCACAGAACGTCAAGTCAAGCGCCGGACAGGTGTATGGCTATGACCTGTTCAACGTTTCAGCGAACCCGCGCTATGTGAAAGTGTACGACAAAGCGTCTGCACCGACGAGCACAGACACGCCGAAGATGCGCCTTATACTGCCGGGCAATACGAGCGGTGCCGGTGCAGTGCGTAGCATCGACGTGGGCCTGGAATTTACAGCAGGCATCGGGTTTCGCGTGACTACGGGACAGGCGGACAGTGATACGACCGCAGTTACGTCGGGCGACGTGGTAGTTAACTTGCAGTACAAGTAATGCTGCCCTCACAACTACTCACACTGGACTTCGCAGCGAGCATCTTTGGCACTAACTACGCACAAGGACCGATGCCGTTTGCGTACGGCTTGTTAGAAGGCGCTAATCCAGCGGATGCTACGGTGACAACCCCTGACCCCACACCGTGGTTTGCTGGATTTGTGTTTGGTAATCTCAATCGGGGCAGGTAAAACGCAGTAGGCAGGTAAAAATGTGGACACCACACGGCAAGCAGGGCAAAGAAGCAAGCAAAATACGGTATCAGGCGTGGATGTACACGTCTGGCATCGGTCTGGACATTGGCTGCGGCGATGACAAGATCGCTCCGAATGCGATTGGCATTGACACGCAGCACTTCGCTGGCATTCCCCTTGGTTCAATGATCGCAAGCGGCGAAAAATTGCCGCAGTTTGCAGACGCGAGTATGGATTTCGTGTTCTCGTCACACTTTCTTGAGCATGTTGCTGACTACAAGGCTGCGCTCAAGGAGTGGTGGCGCGTGTTGAAGGTCGGCGGACGGCTTATTCTCTATCTACCGCACAAAGACTACTATCCGAACATCGGTCAGCCCGGCGCGAACCCAGATCACAAGCACGATTTCCATCCGAACGACATTAAGCAGGCGCTGTTCGAGGTTCTAGGCAACACGTTCGATGTTGTAGAGGACCAGGATCGTATTGACCGGGACGAATACTCGTTTTACATCGTCATTCGCAAGTCCGACACGGCGGGCGTCTACCATCCGTGGCATGTGCGGAGCAAAGACCATGCAGGACGTACTTTTTGCGTGGCAAGATACGGTGCAATCGGAGATATGGCGCTGGTCAGCCCCATCGTGGCAGCTTATAAGGCAGCCGGATGGTATGTCGCCGTGTCAACGCATGTCGCAGGACGAACTCTGCTTGCACACGACCCTAATATTGACGAGTTCATTGTGGCCCATGCAGAAAATGCATTCGTCATCGGTTCGATGGAGCCGTTCTGGCACGAACTTGGCGCGCGATTTACTCGGTTCGTCAATCTTACACAGAGTATCGAGGGGACACTACTGCCTGGACCCGACAATGTGCGGTTCCTACTGCCTGACGTGTCACGCCGTATGGTGTGCAATGTAAACTATGCAGATTGGACGTTTGCGCTTGCTGGTTTGCCGTCGCTACAGCAGAAAGATCGTCCGCGCATTAAGTTTTACAGCGACACAGGCTTCACGGATGAACCGTCATCCGATGCTGTCAATGCGTTCGCGGATTGTCAGTCGAAGAACATCAACATCGGCGTGTGCGTAGCAGGTAGCGCGTCGCATAAGATATATCCGTTCTGGCATGCAGCGCTTACGCGACTGTTGCTCGAACATCCGAACATCGAAGTGCACTTGCTCGGTGACAAGCAGGATGCAAACATCGGTGTAGCGGTCAAGCAGAATGCTACAGCGTACGGCGTAGGCAGCCGAGTGCACGACCACATTGGCAAGTACACCATCCGCCAGTCGATCTGTATTGCGTTGCAGTGTCGTGCTGTGTTCGGCCCTGAAACGGGCATTATGAACTGGATCGCGGACGAAGACCACATTACCAAGGTTGTAATGCTGTCTCACAGTTCGCACGAGAACCTTACCAAGTACTGGCGCAGCACGTTCGCCATGCAGCCAACGGGCTTGGACTGCTATCCATGTCATCGCATGCATCCTACATCGACGTGGTGTACGCCGCATGCATCGGGCGGTGCAGCGTGCATGGCGCATACTGTAGACAATGCAGTGAAGGTGTTTACGCAGGCACTGTTCCAGGTAGCAGCGCGGGATCGTGCACCGCTGCCGGATGTTGTCGATGAGCCCATGCGTGAAGAACAGACGCGCTATGGTATCATGAAGTATTGTGTGCAGGACAAGTACATCGGCCGTGGACTTGCAGCGTATGGCGAGTTTTCCAAGGGCGAAGTAGATTTGTTCTTAGCACTTATTAAGCCAAACGATACAGTAGTAGACGTTGGCGCGAACATCGGATGCCATACCATTCCTTTGGCACGGGTAGCCGGCACTGTGTACGCCTTCGAGCCGCAGACGAAGCTGTTCAATCTGCTAGAACACAACATTGCTATCAACAACTGCGAGAACGTCATTGCGTCTCCGCGCGCTCTGGGTAAGGAAGCAGGTAAGGTAAGCTTTCCTGACTACGACGAAACACGAGAACACAATCCAGGCGCATCTAGTGCGACGTACAAGCCGGACGGTGAAGTCGAGGTTATCCCCTTGGACTGGCTGAGCATTACTCCTGACTTTATCAAGATCGACGTAGAAGGAATGGAGTTAGCCGTACTGCAAGGCGCGGAAAGTATTATCAACGATTGCCTTCCCATCTTGTACGTCGAGAACGATAAGCGCACACTGTCGAAGCCGCTGCTGACGTGGCTGATTGAACATGGCTATGAGTGCCACTGGCATGTTGTGCCGCTGTACAGTCCGAACAACTACAAGAAGAACCCTGACAACATCTTTCCGAACATCTACTCTATCAATGTACTAGCGTTACGCACCGTGCCAACAGCAGAGCTCTGTGACGAACACGGACTAGTGCCCGTACTAGATGCTGGTCATTGGCCGTTCCCTAACGTGGCGTAACATGGCTGTAACGCAACGTCCATATCGCATCGAACGTGGCACCGCTGTCGAACGGTTCCATAACTCACGCGCCAAGATACAGATGTATGGCGGTGGGTATGGTAACGGTAAGACAGCGGCGCTGTGCATCAAGGCGTTACGGCTGGTGAAGGAGTATCCCGGCTGCAACGGCTTGCTTGCGCGTGCTACGTATCCGAAGCTGAATGACACACTGCGTACTGAGTTCTTCAAGTGGTGTCCGAAGAAGTGGATCAAGTCGTTCAGCAAATCGGATAACATCGTAGAGTTTGCAAATGGATCGCGCATCAACTTCCGTTACGTAGCACAGCAAGGCAAGGCAACAGAGGAAAGTACGACCAGCAACTTGCTGTCAGCTACGTATGACTTCATTGGCATTGACCAGATCGAAGACCCGGAGATCACGTACAAAGACTTCCTGGACTTGCTTGGCCGACTACGCGGTAATGCACCGTACGACGGACCGGATGATAAGACGATGCCGGCAACCGGTCCGCGCTGGTTCATGATTACGTGTAACCCAACGCGCAACTGGGTGTATCACAAGCTTGTCCGGCCGCTGCATGACTACAAGCGTGTAGGCTTAGTCAGCGAAGACTTGCTAATCGATCCGCGTACGAAGCAGCCGCTTATGGATTTGATGGAAGCGAGCACGTACGAGAATGCATCGAACCTTGGCGCCGACTTCATTGCAACGTTAGAAGCGACGTATAAGGGACAGATGCGTGATCGGTTCCTGCTAGGTAAGTGGGCGGGCTATGAAGGATTGGTATATCCTGCGTTCGATCTTGATCTGCACGTTATCAAGCACGAGAAGATTTTGGAATACTACAAAGTGCTTATAATGAACGGCTACGATCCGACGATCAATGAGGGATATGACTACGGCATGGCAAAGCCGGCATGTTACATCTACTCATTCACCGATCCTAACGGGAACGTGTTTCTGCTTGATGGCTTCTATCAGGCCGAAAAGTCGCCTGAATGGCAGGCAGCGCAGATCAACAAGATACGTGAGACGTACAACACGGAATATCACGTTACTGTCTCGGACTATGCACAGGAAATATGGGCTGATCCGCAGATATTCCGGCGTACACCGGGTAAGGGCGGGAAGGTAGTCGGCGAGACAATCGCAGACATGTTCCGTGACCATGGCATTCACATGAAGCGCGGCAATAACAACATCAGCAATGGTATTGTGAAGGTGCGCGCTATGTTGGAACCCGTGCGTGTACATCGCAATCCCATTACTGGTAACTTCGATGCACCACACTTGTACATCAGCACTAAGCTGCCATGGTGGATAACGGAGTGCAGCGATTACTATTGGGCACGGGATAAGCAGAATGAGTCAGAAGACGTACCGCGCGACGGTAAGGATCATGCGATGGACGCAACGAAGTACCTGTTGTCGGCTGTACCCTCACCTGCCGATCTCCATCTGCGCAAACCGCGGCTGTCACCTGATCTACTGCGCTGGTCTGAGCGCGACGCGGCTGCGGCCGTCGGCCGTGCTGCACACCGTTATGGAGCGTAACAATGGCACCGAAGCCTCCGATTAGCGAAGCAACTGCACCGCCCGACAACATTAAGAAGATGCTGGACGAGACAGCACCGGAGACAAAGCCGGTTGATGTTGGTCCGGCGTATCGTATGCTCGGTAGTGAACGAGTGCCAGTCGGTAAAGCAACTGGCAAGAAGTGGCGCGGCTGCATCGACAGCGCGAAGACGTTCCGCAAGCGCTTTGAAGAAGCGTGGACGGAAGCGATCAAGTATTTCAATCACGACCAGCTTAGTCACCGACAGTCCAAAGACGGACAGAGCGGCAACACGTATTACGCACGTCGTCGCAATGAGAATTGGTCTGAGACTGAGAACCTCGTGTTCGCGAACGTCAAGGCTGTTACGCCTGCGATCTATGCTAAGAACCCGAAGCTTGAAATCACAATGCCATCGGGACAGAACGAGCATATCGGCCGCATTATCGAACGTTTGGTAGACGTAGTTGCAGGACAGTCCTACGCGCCCGGTGTGAAGCTCAAGACAAAGATGACGCAGGCTGTTGTGCATGCACAGTTGACAAACCTTGCGTGGATCGAAACGTATTGGACACCGCGCGAAATGTCGAGCGAGCAAGCTGTGCAGGACTTGGCGCAGCTTGGTAAGGACTTGGCAGAAGCGAAGACGCCTAGCGAAATCCGCACTGCCGAAGGCAAGTTGATGGCGCTAGAAGAAAAGATCGACGGGCTCAATCCTGCCGGTCCGGGTGTGCGCTTTCATCCGTCAACTCGTGTGTATGCTGATCCTGACGCTGCATCGCCGGACTTCAGTGATGCGAACTGGCTTGCGATTGAAGAAATGTATCCGACACCGTACCTCAATGCAATGTATGGTGAAAAGCCGGACCCGGATGGACGTGTCAAGTCTGTGTATCAGCCGACACATGTGTTGATGGGCGATGCGAAAACGTCGTCGGACGCAGAAGACTTGAACAACTTCAAGATGTTCGATACGCAGAGTGACGGCACGACGTACGGCTACAAGACAGGCGAAGCGTACAAGGCTGCACAGCGTACGAAGTGCTGGCGCATCTTCGACAAGGTAGCGCGCCGCATCTATCTGTTTGCAGATAACGATTGGGATTGGCCGATTTGGGTATGGAACGATCCGTACATGCATCCGAACTTCTGGATGCTGCGGCCACTGTCATTCCACACGCCCGCTATGGGCGCGATGACGAAGGGTGAAGTCACGTACTATCTTGACCAGCAAGATGCTGTCAACGAGATTGTTGATGAAGAACGGCGTGCGCGCTTCCAGGTGAAGAACAAGGTATTCTACGACAAGCAGCGCATCGACCGCGAAGATGTTGACCAATTCTTGAAGGGACCGGACAAGCAGGCAATGGGCGTGAACGTGCCCGAAGGTGGCACACTGAAAGATGTCATCTTCACACTCGCTCCGCCAAGCTTGGAATTCCCGATGCTGTTCAATGCGGACGGTAAGCGTGCAGCTATCGACCGCATTAGCGGAACTGGCATCATCCTGCGCAACGAAGAATTCAAGACGAACACCACCAATCAGGCTATTCAGAAGTACGAGAGCACAACGCAGACACGGCTTGATGAAAAGCTAGATGCGATTGAAGACTGCATGGGCGAGGTGTACTTCGATCTTGCATTCGTCTGCCTTCGCTTCATGCCGAAAGAAATGGTAGTCAACCTTATCGGGCCTGAGTTGGGCGACCAGTGGGTAAACATGCAGGCGGACGAAATCCGCAAGCTGTCGATGCGTTGTGTCGGTGGCAGTACACAGAAGCCGACAAGCACTGCAAAGAAGAAAGAAGCAGCGGCCGTTGTGCAGGCACTCGGACAGTTTGCCGGTGCAGATGCGGGCGGTGTCGTGCTGGAAATTGCCCTTCGGTTGCTGTCAAATGCATTCGATGAAATCGAAATGCGACCGGAGGATTGGGACCGTCTGCGGCAGATGGCGGCACAAGCGAGTGCTGGCAGCGCAGGTCCGTCTGGTGAAGCTGCAAGCACCGGTGGGCCTCCACAAGCTGGTGCACCGCCGCCTGCCGCAGACGCGCTACAGAAGGTAGCAGGCTTGATTGATGGTCTGCCACCGCAAGCGAAGGAAGCGCTTGGTAAGATACTGGCACGCGGCATGCCGGTTATGCAGGCTGTACCTGCATTGATGAAAGAGTTGACCGCAACAGCAGCAAGCCCAGAGGCAGGAGCAATACCACATGGCTAATGAAGATAATGTGACGGATGGCGGTGCGCCCGAAGATCGTGCGTCGCCGTTTGATAGTGCGCTTGACAGCTTGATGGAGCGCAGTGAAGCCCCGCCGCGTCAGACAACTACGCAGGGTGATGACAATGCACAAGCCGCGCCTACGGATACGCGCCCCAGTGATCCAAATCTCAAATCAACGCGTCCGCAGCAGCAGCAGCCCGCAGCAGGCACGACTCCTGCTCAAACTGGTGAACCGCAGCGAGGCGCTCAACAGCAGCAAGCCCCGCAAGGCCCACGTCGTGTACGTACCGACCAAAACAACAACCTAGTCGATGCTGCGACGGGTGAGGTTGTTGCACGCGCTGGTGCGGAGCGCCGCTTCTTTGAAGAAGCACGACAGGCGCGTGTAGAACTGACACGGGTGCAGGGGAATATTCAGCAGCTAGAAGCTGCGGTGCGTGAGCGTGATACGGCGCTGAATGCCTATCGCGAAGCGGCTACGTCGTACACTTCTTTGGGTCTGGAACCCCAGGAAGTGACTATGGCGATGCAACTGATGTCAAATTATAAGCGTAACCCCCTTGAGGCCATACGCTATATGTTGACAGAGGCCCAGGCCGCAGGGCATAATGTAGCGTCAATCACGTCCGGCAATGGCATCGATACTGCGGCCGTTGCACGTTTGATTGATCAACGTCTTGCACCGTTCACGCAGGACAGACAAGCAGCACAGGCGCAGGAAACTGCGTACAACAACGCACGCAATGCTTGGCAAACTCTCGCCAACGAGCGTGCAGCGTATGGCGAAGACATCAACATGCACGCTGATGCCATCGCCAACTTGCTTCGTCGCGATGACAACATGACGTTGCGCGAAGCATATCTGACGTTGGGCAACTGGGCGCTCGCAAACGGATATGACATGGGTCAACCGCTTGCACCGCAAATTCAGGCCCGACAGGCCGGCACTGCACAGCAGGCGCCAGCAGACAATCTCCAGACACCCGGCACGAACGGCGTTCCACCTGTCCAGCGACGTAATGTCGGTGCGACAGCGAATACCACCGAAATGCGGCCCGCGCGCGCAGGTGAGTTCGCATCTAATCGTGATCTTGTTCGCGAGGCGATGCGGGAAGCGGGAATGAACGTGTCGTAACCTGTGAGGTTTTCAAATGGCTGCTAGTTCCACTTATGCTGCATCCGGTACGCTGGATACAGTCATTCACTCGATGCTGGACAAGTCTCGTCGCAAGCTGATTATGGCGAGCATCAAGTCCAATGCGCTCGTCGCGTGGATGTTTGCGAGTGATCGTGTCGAAACCGAAGATGGCGGTGCGAATATCACGAACCCGATGACGTTCGGACGTAATCCGAATATCTCGTCGTTCCAGTATTACGACACGCAGCCGATGGTGCAGACGAACGAGTTCAACACGGTTGGCTACGGCTGGTCGCGTGTTGGCGGTTCGCTCATCATGTCGGACCAGGAACAGGATGAAAATCGCGGTGAAGCGCAGATTTTCAAGCTGCTCACTGCAAAGATGGACGTGCTGGAAGCGTCCATTCAGGAAAAGTTCTCGACCTACTTCTACGCAACAGGTTCGGGTACTGATCCTAACGGTCTCGGCAACGTCATTCCCGACGATCCGACGACTGGCACGATTGGCGGTATCTCGCGCGCTACTGAGTCGCAGTGGCGCACATCGGCGTACCAGTTCTCTGGTAACCTCGACAGCACGAACATCGAAGAAGCGTTCGATGACATTCTTATGGACCTCAAGCTCAAGGGCGACAAGCCTGACCTGATCTTGCTCGGCCGTAACATCGTTCGCACGTATCGTCAGGCCGTCCGTGATAAGCTGATGATCAACATCGGCGATACCAAGTCCGGCAAGGCGATGTACGATCTCGGCTTTGAGGGCTTCACCCACAACGGGGTGATGTGCATGTATGATGAAGACTGCGGTGTGAATCGTGCGTACTTCATCAACAGCAAGTACCTTCGTCTGCACATCCTCAAGGGTGTGAACATGAAGGTGAAGGAGCTTGTCGCTCCGTGGAACGTGGACGCTATCGGTCGCCGCGTTCTGTGGCAGGGTCAGCTTTGCATCTGGCGCGCGTTCCGTACGCACGCTGTCCTGCGCAATGGCACGACGGGGTAACCATGGCTACTGTTCGCAAAGCATACCAAGTCCGTCCCGTTGAAAAGCGGATGATGACGGAATTGGTTGCACAGTTCGACAAGAAAGGTAAGTATATCGGTTTTGTCGAACAGAAACGTGAAGTCGAGAACGGCTTCATGGTGTTCTTTCCGCGCGGTCACAGCATCTTCGTTGAAAGCGAGAGTGAGCTTGCACGACTGAAGCTGAACGGCGAGGGTGGACTTGTGGACATGGCAACCGGCGAGCCTGTTACGAAAGAACAGATCGCTGCGGAAGCCGATGAACAAGACCTCGAAAAGCATGTTGCACGCGTCAATCGCGCACGCGGCAGCGGCATCGACGGCACACTGGATGCACTGGAGTAAGACATGACGAACCGCTATCAGGACTTTTTCCCCGAGCGCGTCAACTGCCGCGTTCCGGGCCTTTCGTATGCAGCCGACATGGCACTTGGCACGCCGTTGCGTGTTGAGTTCGGTACGCCGGCTACATCGAGCGGTTCGGCTGTCGGTACGTGGACGCTTGCCACTGCTGCACAGACGATCACTACCGGCCTGCCTGTGACGATGACGGAACGATGGGGACGCGTTCTCCAGATGTCCGGCAACGGCACGGCGGCGAATGCCACTGTCACTGTCAACGGACGTGACTACTTGAACCAGCGCATGTCTGAGACGTTTGTGCTTGTCAGTACGACGGCGCAGGCAGGTGACAAGGCATTCAAGTACGTTGACAGCGTTGTGGCGGGCTCGAACGCGAACGCTACGGATATTCTCCGTGTTGGCACGCGCGACGAGTTCGGACTTCCTTACTCGGCGGTTGCCCTTGTGTCTTCGCTGATGAACGGCGAAACCGCAGGTGCACATACGCTTGTCGTACGTGACGCTACGTCGCCTGCGACTGCGACCACCGATGACCCGCGTGGAACGATTACGCTGTCCACGGCGGCGAACGGTACGCGTACGTTTGCGGCCGTCGTTGTCCTGGATACGTCGCAGCTTCACGGCATCGCACACTACGCGGCGTAACCCGCTGCGTAACCCTGCCTCGTAGCGGAAACTAGCGGGAGTGGTGTAGGCAACTGCATCACTCCCGCCTTCTTGGACAGGATCATGGCTGAATTCAAGAGCCTAGAAGACCTTATTCAAGAAGTGATCACGGCACTGTCCCAGGTGCCGGGTACCGGCGTGCAGACATACGCCGAAGATCGCATTGCACAAGCGATTGCAGTCACTTACAACAGCGTATCCCGTATTCGTCAATGGCCGTGGCTGCACAAGTGGCAGTCGCGCACGATTGACGGCAGCACTGGCAAGCCAACACAGCGGTTGACCAGCGTTGCACGCGCGCAAGACATTGTTAAGATACACAACTCGCAGTCGCAGACACCGCTGCCGATGATTGGGCCATCGCTCAATCCATACATGCTCGGCGGGACTGTGGCGCAGTATGTAGAATGGCTGCATCCTGACGACGACAGCGCTGACGCAGATGGCAACAAGTATCTATTCCGCGTCTGGCCGCTAGCGAGTACGGATACAGTCTACATCTACGCACGTACGACGGTCGCTAATCTGTTTGACGATCCGCAGGTCGAGGTGCCGTTCGACTGGATCACGTTGATGAATGGCGCAGCAATGGACATTGTTGCGGATGATGGCAACGATCCTGTATCGCTAGACAAGTTCCGGCTGGCCTTCGTTGATGCGCTCAAGCTTGAGACGAATGAGTATGATCGGCAGCCGCTGGTGCTAGATGCACGGACGCCTATCTACTCGGCTGATAACTGGCGTGAGTTAGACTAATGCTAGCTATCACTAGCGCACGAAAGAAGATCACACGCGCGAAGGTGATGAAGCAAGTCACCGTGCGTGACTTCGACGGCGGCCTGAACGTGCTGGACAACGAACTGAACATGTCCAGCAAGTTTGCACGGCGGCTGGACAATCTCGTGCGCGCGCCGGATGGCTCTTTGCAGTTGCGGTACGGTACGAAGCTGTTCGCTGATCTTGGCGAATACACGGACCTGATTGTCAACACGCGCTACTACAACGGATACATCATCGCTGTAGCGCAAGAGGGCAACGTCTTTGCTGTAGACGGTGCCGGAACGATCTATCTTATCTGGTCGGAAGCCATTGCGCGCAGCCGTAACGGACAGCCGGCGGGATGGTCTACTGTAGACTTCGCATCGTTCAGCGAGTTCAAGGGCGACCTGCGTATTGCGAATGGTGTAGACAAGCCTATCATTGTTAACAGCAATCTGTATACTACGTACCTGCAAGACCTAGGCACGGGCAGCAATCTGAATACGCCTATTGGTCGGTACATGCAGACGCACGATGAATACTCTATCATCGGTGGCGATCCGCTGTTGCCGGCTACGCTGCATATCAGCAACCGTGCGACTGGCGGTACGTACTATGGTGATGCTGCACCTAATGACGCAATCCAGTTCGATCTTGGCCCGTGGGTAACGCAGGGCAACCCGGAAATGACGGGCATTGGATCGTTCCGTGACAAGCTGGTTGTTACGTTCCCCGAAGTGATCATTCTGATGTCGCTCGGAACGTATTCGGATGCAGCTACGCCGGTGCATCTGCCATCGGTCGATGACGTGATCGCCAATTACGGCGCTATCAGCCATCGGACGATCCAGGCACTCGGCGAAGACATGCTGTTGATGGACATTATCGGTGTCCCAAGCATCCGCCGTGCACTGTTGACTAACAACATTTCGCCAGTGCGTGAGTCACAGCTTGTCGATCCTGATATTCAGCAAGCACTCGCCGGACTGTCGCAGGCTACGCTGCAAGATCATTGCTTTGCGGTGCACAATCGTCGTGCATACGAGACGATGTTCTTCATTCCGAATGCTAACACGTATGCAGCGACGACGGAAACGATGGCGTACGTCTACAAGCTAATCGCGCCGTTGAAAATCCGTGCGTGGTTCCGCTTCCGTGGCTGGAACATGTGTAGTGGCTGCACGTCGGCAGAAGGCCGCGTGTTCCTGTCTAGCGGGGCTGAGATTTACGTGTACGGCAACTCGCTGTCTGAGGAACAGTATGACGCTGACTTCATCGGACATGAAGAAGCGTACAGCGATGGCACTGTACATACGGATGGCCGTGGGTTCACGCCGGTTGCTACGTTGAATGATGACGGTTCAGTGCGTAGTGTGTCGCTGTCTGGCATTCCTATCTCATTCGACTGGCAAATGCCGTGGGCTGATCTGGAAAAGCGTACGCAGACGAAGCACACACGCTACCTGGCCGTTGAGACGACGGGACGCGGTGCGTTTACTACGCAAATGTTCATTGACAACATTGCACGGCCCCGTCCGTTCCTTGGCGAAGCGTTCGGCGACGATACACTGTTTACCGATGGATACGGCTTCACGCCCGGTACGGAAGATTACGATCCCGCACTCGAAATGAACATGGTTGGCGGTGATCGTGGCGGGTTCGGTATTGAGCCGTTTGCGGAGAACTTTGGCGGCGGACGCATCAGCAGCGACGAACGATTGTACCGCTGGCCTAGCAAGAACAAGATATTCAAGCTGCGCTTCTTCGGCAACACACGCGGGCCGCTGTCGTTCATCAGTGTGTCCATGTACTATCAAGAAGGGAACATCCGGCGATGAGCAGCGAAGTTGATCCTACCTTTCCTGCCGACAACGTGCCCGTTGACAAGGCGCTGTTGCGCGCGCAGTTCGAGACGATCTCGAACGAGATTTCGGCACTGCAACGCCTAACGCTGTACGCGTGGAAGCTGGCTACGGGCGACCAGACAATGGATACTATCTAAGGAAGCAGACATGACCAACAAGATTGGCACGCTCGCAAGCAGCACGACGGTTAGCGCGGGTACGACTACGCTGTATACCTGCCCGACCGGCAAGGGGGCGCGTGGTCGCCTGTTCTACCGTGGCGTGTCTGGTGTTAACAGCACGCTGTCCTTCGTCGTCAACGGCATTGTGCTGTTTGTCACGGGTGCACTGACTTCGGGACACGTACACTATTCCAGCACAGCGCTGGTGTACAACACGCAGACGGCAGCGAGCGGCCTGGATGGCACCACGGAAGCGAAGACTGCACAGCCGTATAGTCGAGATTACTGGCTCGCAGCGGGTGAGACGGTACAGTACATCATCGGTACAGCAGACTTCACGTCGATCAAGGCGGCATTCGTCGGCACAGAAGTTGATGTCGAGTAAGGACTAACGCAGTGACCGAAGTTACTCCCAACTACAAGCTGCCACTCGTAGACTTCGACAAGCGCGGGTGGCAGAACTTGTACTACAAGGCGATGCGGACCTTGGACGCAGGCATGACTTCGATCATGTCTGTGGCCGACTTTGTTGGCGTGTGGGAGAACGCGACGGATTACACTGTTGGTAACAAGGTTGTAGATGGTGTTACGTGCATCATCTATGAGTGCCTTGTAAATCACACGTCCGCTAATGCGCCGGATACGTTTGCCGATGATCGTACGGCGCATACTACGTACTGGTCTTCGTGGTCCTTGCCAGCACGCGGGCGCGGTGCGTGGAACGGCAGCACTGTGTATGCTGTCGGCGACTTCGTGTCGGACAGTAGCTCGGGCCGTGTTGCCATCTGCACTGTTGCCCACACTAGCACGTCTTTTCAGACGGACATCGATGCTGGATACTGGGATGTACTAGCGACACTGACGACAAACTCGCTTGGCAGTGCTACACCGCAGGGCATCGCTGCATCGTCTGGCAATGCAGGTGTTGCTACTGCCGCGTCGCGCGAAGATCATGTACACGCACACGGCAACTTGGCCGGCGGCACGCTGCATGCAGACGCAAGCGGTGCAGCAGCGGGCTTTTTGTCGGCTGCGAAGTTTACGGAAATCGGCACTGCAACGTCGAACATTTCGACGCTGACGACAAACCTAGCTACACTTGACAGCAATGCTGTTAAGGATGGTGATAGTGCAGGTGGCGGGCTGACGGGCACGTATCCTAACCCGACGCTTGCAGCTAACGCCGTCACGACTACGGCCATTACCGACGCAAACGTCACGAATGCCAAGCTTGCGGACATGGCGCAGAGCACGATCAAGGGACGTGCTTCGGGTGCCGGTACGGGTGTGCCAACTGATCTTTCGGCTACGCAAGCGACCGCGTTGCTTAACGCTCTTGTCGGTGACAGTGGCTCAGGTGGTACGAAGGGACTTGTGCCTGCACCCTCGTCGGGCGATGCCGCAGCCGGTAAGTTTCTGAAAGCGGATGCAACGTGGGCAACGCCTACTGGTACGGGTTCGCTTATCAACATCCAAATTCTTAAGACCGGAACGACATACACACGCGGCACGGGATGTACGCGTGCACTAGTTGTCGCTCGCGGTGGTGGCGGAGCGGGTGGTGGTGTTAGTACGGCGGGCGGCGGCGGTTTTGGTGGCGGTGGCGGCGCGGGGGCGCTTGTTATAGAGTGGATCACGCCATCATCGAGCGAAACTTACGCTATTGGTAATGGCGGCACCGGCGTTTCGGGCGGCACTGGCAACTCCGGTGGCAACACGACGTTCGGTGCATACATCATGGCAACGGGCGGTAGTGGTGGTGTTGCTAATCCGGGTAGTGGCGGTGAAGCGGCGGCGGGGGCGGGTGGTGCTGCAGGATCGACAGGTGATTTGAATTTCACTGGTGCCACCTTCAAGGGTGTTACGCACACTGGCGCGGGTGCGGGCGAGGGCGGGGGCGCTGCACGCACGACTGCTGGCACTGGCAACGCAGCTGATGCCAATACTGGTGCGGGCGGCGGCGGTGGTTATTCGACAGACGCGACGGCACGCACGGGTGGTGCTGGTGGTTCTGGTTACATCATCGTATATGAGTTCGCATAATGGCAAACTATGCAATCATCCGTGCTGGCAAAGTTGTCAATGTCATTGTCAAGGACGCACTCGATCCTTGGCCCGTACCCGGAGAAGTAGCCGTAGTAGTACCAGATGGTATTGGGATTGGCGATGATTACAACGGCACGACGTTCATTCCCAAAGCGCAAACGATCCCTGCTTTGCCGAGAACACGCGTTGACGCACTAGAAGAGAGCTTGATTAAGAAGGGTATCCTTGCCAAAGCCGACATTGATACTGAAGCGCCAAAGCCGAAGTGAGGCTCACAATGGATAGGGGACACTTGTGGGAAACAATCACGACGAACGACCTCCCGCGTCACTCACTGTTGGCGCACTTGTCAGCATGGCTGTCCACGCCCTTACGTTTGCCACAGCGCTTGCTTCCTTTGCATACAGCTATGGCACAACGAATTCAAATATCCTCTACCTCGAACGAGGAAGAATTGAAAACCAAGCAGCTATCTCTCAACTTCAACAAAACGACGCACTCGTTACGGCCGCCCTCGCCGATTTGCGTGTTGCCACCGCAACGCTCAACCAACAAGTCATCGCACTGAGAGCAGACCTCGAACGTGCTCGTGCAGGGATAACACAGCAATGAGAAACAGAGCAGAAGTTCTACGTATCACGCGTGATTGGCCACTAGAACGCATCGTCACCGCTACGTTGTGGGGCGAAATTCGTAGCGGTACGGATGAACAGGTGCTGAATGTAGCACATGTCATCCGCAACCGCGTACGTGCACGACTGCGCGCTGATGGTAAGGATGATTGGTGGGGCGAAGGATACAATGGCGTGTGTCTTGCACGCTCGCAGTTCTCGTGCTGGTGGGATCGACAGCAAGAACGACTGCTGACTGTTGATGAGACAGATACGCAGTACGTACGCCTGCTTGCACTTGCGCGGCAGGTGATGAACTGGCGCGGTCCTGACCCTACGCACGGTTCGACGCATTATCACACTGTTGCATCGCCCGTACCAGCGTGGGGTGAAATCCTCAATCACCAGACACTCAACGACGGACTGCATATCTTCTATCGCGATCCGACTGCACGACTGCCCGAAGATGCTGAGACTACACTTGCGCGCGCAACGCCGCCGTCGCAGGTAGGCCCGGCTACGGTTACGCTGTCTCAGGTTGTGAACGGGCTGAAAGAGACTGAGACGGTCAAGACTGCGGCGGACAACTTAGGAATAGGTGCTGCCTTGCCATACATCACAACGATCTGTCTTGTCATCGGCGTTATCGGTGGCATTGCGTGGTGGTATCGTCGCGGCCTGAGCCTGAACAAGCCGTGGGCGCTTTGGGTACACGACAAGTTGCCAGCGATGCCCTGGAGCAAGTAATGTTTGGCCTTGAAACCATCGTTGTTAAGATCGTCGCGTTAGTGGCGCTGCTTGGTGCAGGATGGGCAGCGTTCGCTAGCTATTCGCGTCAACAGCGCAACCGTGGAAGACTAGAGGAACGCAATGAGAGATTGGAACAGCAAGCGCAGAGCGTGGCACGTGCTAATACTGCTGGTGCTGCTGCCACTGACGATCACCTCTTGCCGCCAAATCAACGCGGGAAGTGATACATCATGTCAAGCGTTCAGCCCTCATTACCCGACTTCGGCCCGCGCGTTGAGACAGACGAACCCGGATACAGCGGACTGGCTCCGAAATCACAACGCAAGATGGGAAGCACTTTGCCTATCATCCGGCCGGTAACAGAGCAGGACACTGAGGCCGTAATTGCGCTCGGGCGAGAAATGTACGAGCGCAGTGCGTACAAAGACCTGCCGTTCTCGGAAGCGGTTGTGCGCAACAACGTCTCACGCATCATCGGTGCTGGTGATGGTGTGATGTATGTAGCTGAACACAACGGTGAGATCATCGGCATGCTTGCGGGCAGCTTGTCAATGTTCTCGTTCAGCTACGAGTTGTATGCAAAGGATCATATCTTCTACGTGCGTCAGGACATGCGCGGCGTGGGTATGGTAGCAGTCCGATTGCTCAAGGCGTTTGTTGAATGGGCACGCGGAAAGAAGGTAGCACGTATCGTCATGGGCAATACCGCGTTCCCCGATGATGAGCGCGTCCGTGCGCTATTCCGAACCCTCGGTTTCGAGGACAGTGGCATCGTTATGATGCGAAAGGTGTAACATGTGCGGTAGCGACGGCGGCGGTGTTCCCGCAGATAACAGTTTGCAGTTGCAGCAAGAGCGCTTTGCGCGTGAAGATCGGCTAGCGGCCGAGGAACGTGCACGGCAAGAGCAGGAAAAGGCGGACCGTGAGGCCCGTTATCAGGTAGCGCTGAATGCTGCGCGGACTGGTGCGCGTAGTAGTGCGGAAGGCATCCTGTCGTCGCGCGGACTTGCCACGAACGAGTTCATGCCGCTGATTGATACGGAAATCAATCGCATCGCATCGACCATTCCGAGTGGTGCAGAGGCGCCCGGATCGTACTTCGCCGACAACCTTGCAGACATCGTGCTTGGGCGTGAGGAAGGCGCACGTCGGACGAACTACACGAACACGCTTAACAGCACGTTCACTCCGAATTATGCTCACAACGCCTTTGCGGATACCGCCGATGATCCAATCCTCGAAAGCATCTTCGGTTCCCAATACGGCGAGGCACAGCAGGCAGTCGAACGCGCACGAGCGCGCGGCACGCTTAATGATCAAGGTTATTCGGCAGCTACCCGCCGACTGTCGGAAACTAGTCCAGGTGCCCGCAGTACGTTGCAGACGCTCGGTGGAACTGTACTTTCGCGGAACCGTGATGCACTGACTGGCATTGCCAACGAAGGCCGTTCGGCGGCAAACTCGTACACGCTCGGCAGTCAATTCGATCCGACAACGTACACGTCACGCGCCGAGAGTACGCGGAATGATTTGAACAATCGCCTTGAAGGTGACGTGCGTTCGGCGGTTGGCGGTACGCAATTGTTCAACATCGGCGACATCATCGGCTTCGGTGGGCGCGAGCAAGGCGCACAGAATAACCCGTCGAATGCAATTGCCGAAGTGCTGGCGCAGCGAGAGAACCGACGCACGGCGCAACGAGGGCTCGGCTCTACTGGAGCATTCTAATGGACCCCTTTAGCCTGATCACTGCGGCAGGTAGCATTGCTAGTCCCGTACTTGGACTGTTTGGACAGCGGAGCCAAGCCGGTTACAACAATGCTATGATTGCACTGGCACAGCGAGAGCTTGCACAGCAGCAGCAGATTGCTGATCGGCAGATGGAGATTGCCACTGCCGGACAGACCAATGCGCGCGGCGACAATGTGCGGTACGTTCCCGGTGTGGGCTGGATTGAGTCACTGTCTCCCACTAGTCGCTCGCTAATGGGGGCGAGTGACGCAGAGACTTTGCAGCGCTCGGGTGACTACAGTCGTGCACGCATCGGACGGCGCATGAACGCTGATCGGCGTGCCAATGAGGGCAGCGTTGCAGATACGGAACTGCGTAACTACCGCAATCCACCAAACCGCAGCCAAGCGGGGGTTGAAGGTGCGCTGATCGAAGCAGGGGTAGCGAATGCTAACGATCCCATTGACGACATGCGTCGCGCAGTACAGATGCAGGCGCTGCGAAGCGGAACAGGTGCAGCACATGTTATTGATGCACTCGCTTCCCGTGGTCGCGGCAACGTGCGTTCAGCCATTGCCAATGCACGCGTGCAGGCACCTGGACTATACGAAGAAGAAAACTCACAGCGACAGAGTAACACCGGAAACCGGTACAACCTTTTCGCTACCCGTGCATCGAACATAGACGATCTGCCATTCTCGCCGTCGAATGTAGGTGAGAACCTTGATGCGACTGCGGCAACGGCTCGTGCTGTAGCACCGCAGGCGCTTGGTGGCGCAAGTGCAGCGTCCGCACGCGGTACGGGTGGACTGCTAACGACGTACAATCAGGCACGCAACAACCAGCCAAACTACGGATTGTTTGCAGGATCGCTCTCCGCAGGCTTGGACAACTTGTATCAGACACTCGCCAAGCGTGATCGCACTGGTATGGCAAGCGGCAGTGGCGGTGGTACCTGGACTAGCAAGGGGTAATCATGGCCGTTTCAGCTAACCTTCGGGCGACGCCAGCATCCTCGCTCGATCCAGACATTCTGGAAGCAACATACGCGCGCAGTCTATCGGGAGACAACGCAGCGTTCATGGTGCCATTCCTGTTCCGTGCGGAAAACCAGCGCATGCAGCGCGGCAACGCAATGATGGAACAGCAGAATGGCGTCAATCAGGTGTTGTCGCAGCTTGCACAGGCCGAACTTGCGCGGGAAGTGAACCGCGATAATCAGACGTTCGCTAGCAATCTAGCACAGCATGGGTTCTCGCCGCTGTCGATGCCCGCAGTTGCAGACCAGTTTGCGGGTCCGTCCGCAGCGGCAGGTGAAGTAAACTTCCAGCGAGGCGCACTTGCTCGTTCGCTCAATCCGATGATGCAGGCTGCGGAGCACGGTGAGAATGCAGGCTGGACATTGCCGGTAGACCAGTTGACTAGCATTCCCATGCAGCGGACGGCACCACTACCGTTGCGTACCGCTTTGGCACGCGCTCAAGGACAAGGCAATCGGCTGCAATTCCGCAATCAGATTGATGCAACTGGCAACGTTGTGCAGACAGTCACGGGCAACAACATTGATGCAGTTCAGGCCGGTACGGATCAAGTACAGGGTATCACGCCTGAGTTGCGGCAAGGCATTTCGCAGATACAGCAGTCCATTCGCAGTTCGGGAGCAAACATCAACGCCGAAAACTATAATCGGCAGACACGAGAACATGACATTCAGTTTACTGATCCTAGAGGCGTACGCAAAACTATTCGCATCCGTCCCGATGGACGTGCCTACGCTGTTGGAGCGACTGGACAGCTAACTCCGTTGAACTAATGGCAACGCTAGCTGACTACATCGGCGGTTCTACCGCTCTTACGCCTCCCGAAGCCCCGGCTGCTACAGCACGCAATCCGGTTGAAGGATTTCTGCGTCGTGCAGCGGTCGGAGCAGCCGGGATACCTACGGCGCCGCTTGGTTTGTATGTGCTTGGCGATTATGGCCTGCGCTATGCACGCGGGAACATGAATGGCCAAGTACTGCCCGGTGCAGCTGCTGGCATGCGCGCACTTCAGTCGTATGACCAGACTGTGCGTAATGCGCTAGGCGTGCCAGCACCTGCTGACTGGACAGACGTTGCACAAGAGGCGGCCGGCAATGCCGTAACTGGTGGACTGCTAGGTATGGCAGGCCGTGCGGCAGGCTATGCACCTAACCTTGCGTTGCGGAGTGTGTTTGTTGTGCCACGTTCACCAGTGGGAATGGCGGTAGATACTGCGGCGCAGACTGCGATTGGGACGGCACTGCTTCCCGAACAGTCGGCAAATGCACAACCGGCGCCAGTAGCTCAAACAGCGTCACCACAAGCGCAACCAACGCCGTCAGCATCGCCAGCGTTGCCAACAGAGCAACCGCAATCACTGTTACAGTTCTTGCAGGGGTCGAACGGGAGTCTCGGATCATTGCAATCTCCTGAAACTGCATCCGAAGATGCGGGTGGATGGAAAGATATATGGCTACCGCTGGCTGCGGCTGCCGGCGGTACGGCGCTCACTTTGGGACTTGCACGCGCTGCGATGCGTGGCGGTAGTTTGCGTGCTAACCCGTCGGAAGGCCGTGTCATTACGGGTGTTAACGAGCCTACGGGGTCTGATCTGACACGTATGGAGCGTCTTGTCTCGCGTGTCTTCAATCAGAATGAAGCAATTACGGGACCAGTGCAGCGTGGTGTTGGTGGGGCTGTTGCTGATGTAACACGTAACGCCGTTGCACTGGACTTGACACCGCAGGCCGTTACGCAACGCTTCCGCCATGCTTGGGAAACGGGCGACTACGAGGGGCTTCTCCGTAGCAGGACGCCGGCGCGGGCGTACACGGAGAGCTACACGCGCATTGCTCCCGAACAGCGTACATTGCTCGATGATTACCTCGGTGCCTTGAACGAGCAAGACAACCGGTATCGTGGCATCACGTCTAACCAGCTTACTCCGCAAGAGTTGGCTGCTATTGTACAGCGCGGTGCCGCTGATCCTGTCGTGTCGCGACTGGCGGGTGAGTTCCGTCAGATCACGAATGACGTGCTGCGTTATGCACATGTACGTGGCCTCCTTGATGCAAACACGTTCCAAGAGTGGACGACGAACCGACCGAACTACTATCCGCAGATACGCCAGACGCGAGATAGTTTGTGGCGTAGGCTGGTAGACGCGGCTCCTACGGATGTTGAGAAGAAAGCACTGACGGACGTGCAGTTCTTCTTGCAGCGTGCCCAGACGACCGAAGGACTACTTGCACCATCGCCGCAGGCCCTCGAAGCGTACATGTCTGCAATCATGCGCGTTGCAAACATGAACCATGCGCGTGCTACGGCCCTCGGAGCTTTGGAGACCGTGACCAACGGGCCTCTTGCAGGAGCCGTAAGACGAGTCCGTGGATCAACTCCGGCATCCGAGCAGACATTAACGGTAATGCGACAAGGCCGAGAGGTTCGTTACGCGATCCGCGATCCTGAAGTATTTGCAGCACTTCGCGCAATGCCGCACAATCTAGGCATGTTGGGTGATGTGGCAAACGCCATGCGTCGGACACGGCAGTTTGGTGCAACGGGTCCGGTGAACCCCAGTTTTGCACCGTCTGGGCTGTTGTATGAAGCATTAACATCGTCACTAACCGCTCCGAAAGGCACTCGTTTTGGGTTGCTTCCTGGCGATCCAATTTCGGGCATAGCATTGTCGGTCCTCGGGTCTGGTAGAGGGTTATATGGTGGCCTAACTCGGCAGTTGTCGCAAGCCTTTTTGGATAGCTGGCGGAACGAGGGCGTGATTAGTCACATTCTCGGACCGACTGCTACACGTTGGTTAGCGGACAACATGGCCGCTGCGTATGAACGCAGCACGCTTGGTGCAATGAGCCGTACCGGTGCGTTGTCGGCCGGACGGTTCTCCGCTGATCCAAGCGTGCGCAACGTTCATTCGATGCTTGACATTACCAATGTCAATTACGCGTCGCGCTTTCCAGAGCTTCGTAAGGCGTGGGAGAGCTACCGCGGAATTCTAGAGTTGGTTCAGGCAGGCGCCAGACTCCACTACTTTGCTCTAAATAGCGGTCGATTTGCTCCAGGTAGTTTGGGGCGTATGCTTCAACCCAGAAACGCACCAGATGAACGAACTCTCGCACGTTATACGCGTGAGCTAGCCGGAGACCCATCAATACGTGGTAGTGCAAAGACAACGCAGTCTCTGAACGCAACCATTCCATATATGAATGTAGCGTTGCAGGAATTTGCTCGTCTTGGACAAGCAATTCGGCAGCAGCCAGCGTCTTTTGGATTTCGGCTAGCGACGACAATTGGTCTCCCCACGTTGTTTGCAGCATATCAAGCGCACTTGCTCGGTGGGGACTACCTCGACCATTTTTATAGACGACGTACGCCAGAGCAACGGAACTCACAGCTACCCATATACACAGCAGGTACACCAGCTGATTTGGCTCCGACATTTCACGTTCCTCCTACTATGCGACCACTAGTCGCGTTGGTGCAAGAAGGTGCGCGTGCATTGATGGCACCGCACGAGGACTTGCAAGACCCGAACCATCCCTGGCACAACATCTTTCGTGATGACTTCACTTCGGCCGTGCTTGGTGCGCAGCCGATCACGATGCCACCGATTGCAGATACTGGCTTGGCGTTGGGCGGCGTTGATTTCCGCATGGGCTACGGTGCCGGTCTGGGCCAGATCGTGCCTTTGCGCGGAGAGCGTCTAACAGGGGACCAGGGGATGTCGGTAGTTCTTCCTCCCAACGCGTCTGCATTGGAAAGAACAGCGGGCACCGTGATTGCTCAACAGGTGGCATCTTCTATCCTCGCTACTGCGGGCACGATGTGGCTTGAAGCTGTACGTGCAGGTTTCATGGCGGAACGTGGTGGCCGTTCACCGTGGGGTGAGGCTGCGGAAGCTGCGGCTATCAGACAACAGCGTGGCGCACCGGAACTGCGAACTGTGCTGTGGAACATGCCGGCTCGCTTGTCGGTTGCTAACTCGGACTGGCAGGAATTGAATAGCAAGCTTCGTGGCATGGAGAGCATCGCTAATACCTTGAGTGAGTCCGTACGGCAAGCAGGGTACGTAGGATCGTCGCGCAATCCGCAGCGGTCCGATGCTTTGCTTGGCAATACGGGCATTGCCGATACGCGCATGATCCCGATGCTCGGCCTGATTGCTGCATTCCAAAGTCAGATCGCACGGCTAGACCTCACTGATCTGCGCCGCTTGCAGGACAACGTAGATGCAGCGGGCAGCAACATCCAGCGTCGTCCTGGCGAGCGCGAAGTAGATCGTAACTACGCTGTCCGCGATCTCATGGAACGGCAGCGCATCCTGCTTACGCGTGTACGTGATTTCGAGCAGAGACTGTCCCGGCAGTTCAATCGGCAGATCGACTTGTCGCGGATCGACCGTCGCACTACCTGGGACAGTTTGCGTCCGCTCAATTAGCGCGCGCCACCAAGACTACGCAACATCCAGGCTTTGAGTTTTTGGGTGGCTTTACGCTCGATATGGATAAGACTCTCGTCGATGCCTGCTTTCAGCAGTATGTCGTAGATTTGTTCATCAATGATCTGGCGTGTTCGTTCCCGCTGCTTCATTTCCTCAAGCCGCCACCGCTCCTTCACAGCCTTCTTGACAGAACGCAAAGTCTCAAAGTGATCATGGAAGCCCATAGTTATAACGTCAATGTACGGGCGTGATTGCTCAAGCTCATACACTTGCTCGATGATCTCTTGCGGTATCTGTGAGTATGGATCGGACGGAGGCGTACCGATTTTCAAATCTAGCGCATCACTTGGATGCATATAGCCGCTTGTGATTGGTGCGTGCAAGGACAGTGGAGGCGCAGTATTCTGTCCAACACCGGCGGCGGCTGCGCCCATTGCGGCATTACGCAGTAGTTCGCGTCTGTTCATGTTGGGGTCAACTCCTTCATTATCATGTCCATAGCGCCAACGTTCGTCAGTGTACGGGTTGCGCGCCAGATGGTTACCGGTCGGCCTAGATGGTTAGCCTGCATCTGAAAGCTGTCTACCATGCGTAGTTCTTGCATGATATGCAGACACAGACGCAGCTGATCTGCGCTCAAGTACCTTTGCGTGACGATGCGCGCTTGCGTTTGCGAGATACCGGTGCGGCCCGCTTCGACCAGCCGTTCGCGCAGGCGCTCAATGCCTGCAAGTGTTCGATTAACAGGTGCGGATGCTCGGAATAAGCTTCCGCTAGTTCGTTTGATCTCTGTGACAAGACGGATGCTTCTCTTGATGTCAGCTTCTTGAATTTCCCAACGCCCATCGTTTGCACTAAGAATTCCGCTAAGGCGGAGTGCATGGTGGTCTTCACGTGCTCCGAAGGAGGCGAGGAAGGGTTCTCGTTCATCTGGTTTGCGGTTATACCAGCTGACAAAACGTTCCCGCGCAGTCTCGCTGATAGGTATTGTGCCGTGACTGGCTCGTAAGTTCCGAGATTGTCTGCAAATTCCCACAAGCCGTTCTGCAAGTGCTTGGCGACAGTGTATTTGTCCTCCGCTATTGTTGGCATCGGCCCATGCAATGCGGCGTTTGCGGTCCTCCGCAACAACAAACAAACATCGACTAGTAAATCCGCCCTCGATGATCGCTGGGGTAATGTGAGTTGCAAGCCAAGATGGAGCAGACGCTGCAAGGAAGTTGAGATAAACGTTTCGGTAGTTTCCGCCATAGGTTCCTCCTGAGCGCGTTGCTGGACAGTCATATAGGTCTGTGAGTAATCCGGGAAGTGTATAGTTTGACCGATTGAGTACGGTAACCAATTCTTCCACGGATATAGCAAGTCGTGACTCACCTGTTTCTGCGGTTCGCAGGATGCACTGTTCGGTGAGTTGCTTCGCCGTGAGCGGTGTTTGGTAGATGCCAAGTTGCGGCCCTCCTTCCTGCTCACTTGCCATGCGCACAATGTCAGTAGCAAAGCGCACCGCTGTTGACTTGCGCGCAATGCCGGACTCAGCTACTAGCAGCAAGTACATGTTCATGAACACGGGCGCATTCGGCCGTGCAATGAGCAAGTCCCGGCCGATGGCGACACTAAGACACCATGCTGCACACCAGAAGTCGAACGCATATGGTGTCTCAGTGTCCTCCATCGCGGCCATGTACTGGCCGATGAAGCTGTCAGGACTGACTAGGTTCTGATACGTCGTCGAGCGGGACATCGTACCTACCAGCCAGCTTCTCGATGTTCTCTTTCGCTACGTCATCGAGCGGCACAAGCAAGCATGACGCAACTGCGGCTACGTAGTACAGCACGTCCCCAAGTTCTTCGAGCAACTGATCACGGCGATCGGGCATGACAAGCAGTGTGCCAGCGGCGAGCGTACCGTCCCCTTGTCTTGGCATGTCGTCCGAACCGCCAACGGCATAGCCATAGCCGTCGCGCAGTGCCTTCTTCCACACGTTCGCAAGCTCGCCAGCCTCACCGGCTAGTGCTAGGATTGCGTAGTTCAAAGCCTCGCAGTTGCGTTGACTGGTCAGCGGTGGGCGTGCCGTCTTCTGACAACGCTTTTGGAATTGATCGAAGTCCATTGTCTTGTTCCTTTCATAGTTCAACTTTGCTAAGGTCGCTCCAACGTCGTACTTCGTTCTTCGGGTCCACCCATTTTGTCTCCGCAGGGATGATCATCGGCTCGCCACGTACGATGATTGGTTGCTCTGCATACTTCTTCATGATGGCGATAGCAGTCTTAACCTTGTCGAATGGTGCGACGCACGTAAGGGAGTCGTGGACGTTTAGGATGATCCGCGCGTTGTGCGGCCACTGATCGTCTTCTTGAGAACGGTATGTAACCTCCACATTCTTGTCGCCAATAGTAGATTGAGGGCGGAACGCGACGATGGCGGCAAGTTGTTCGTCCGTTTCAATGCGTCCCATGATAAGGAGTCTTCGTCCGTAAGGTGTGAACAGACAATGTGTATTTCGTATTTCGGTTTCCAGGTCTTTCCACCACCTTCGTAGCTCTGGAGTGATGTTGTGATAGACGTTATATGCGTGCAAGGCTTGTTCGTAGGGCAGTCCTGTAACTTCCGCAAGACGGTCAGGCCCCATTCGATAATTAAGTCCATGCCGGCAACGCTTTGCGATGTAGCGCTTAGTATAGTTGCCGTCCCCATCTGTGTCTTTTTCTGGTGTATCCTCATAGTTCATCTTAAACATTTCGGCACACAACGCACGATGACAATCAAACTTGCCGTCGATACGTGCACGCTCGAATTGTTCCTTCCATTTGTCGATCTTTGCATCCCAACCGACAAAGCGCGCTTCTGCCTGTGATAGATCGTAGTAGCCGAAGGTGTATCCCTCGTCTGCTATGATCATTTCACGCGCCTTGGGCGGCTGGTTCTGCATATTCATGCCGCTGCCCCACATGTTGCGTGAGGACGACAATCTCCCTGGCGCAGACTGAGTGCCGAACTGCTTAAACTCACAGCGGATGCGGCTATCAGGATCGACCTTCATCTGCACGTAAGTAGAGAAGAACTTGTGCTCCTTCTTGAAGACGTTTAAGGCTCGGATGACATTCCTGGCGGGTAAGGGGGTTTTTGGATTATTTAGGATGTGGGTTCTATTAGTGTCGTCTGTACTGTAACCCTTACCGACAACTTGCAGTTTGTTGAATAAGAGGGATCGGATGGCGGGTGGAGAGTTTGGATTTGGCTGGTAAGTAGCGTCTCCAGTAGCTGCCGCAACTGCATGGTAAAATTCGGTGCGGCAGTTTTCGACATGGGCAGCGTAATATGTATCGAATTCTCGTCGCTTATTTTCATCGAGCAACACTCCGCATGCAGTCATCTGCGTGATCCATGGATGGGCACGCATGACATGGTTGAAGAACAACTTGTCGAGTTTCTGATCAACAAGCTCGCGATGTTCGGCTGTGTGTACGGCGTGCGTTACGCATACATCCTTAACGTTGTATACCCAGAAGTCTTCGATGCGGCCTTCACTGTCCTCGCGCCATAGCGTCCTCTCGTTCTTATAGTAGGGATGCGTTGTGTATTGTGTCGTAAGAAATCCCAAGTCGTGCGGAAGGCTTGGATAGAGTGCGTGATGCGCGAGTAACGTATCAAACCAAATACGGTGAATGCGCAACCGATCTTTGTACCATAGCCAATAGGCGTCAAAGTTCCCATTTTGCGTAACGAAACGCGCCTCTTTGTCAGCGAACAGTGCGGCGATTTCCCGGCGAACAGCAACTTCCTCTGCAACCGAGAAGCGATTGCGATTAACATTGCGGAAGTTAATACACATCCCGAAGTGCGGATCATTTGCAAGTCCGATGCACGCAGTCTCGTTTGCAATGATCTCAATGTCAACCGACACAGGCTTGCGTTCATCACGCATGCGCCGGGTAAAGGCAATCGCTTCGCTAGGGGACGGGTCGAAGTAAGGAACGACTTCGTGCTTAACATATGTGCCATCCATGCACATCTTCAACTTGTACAGATCAAGCCGAAAGAAGTGCTCCAGATGCGGCGTACGCATGACCGCCGCAGGATTGTTGGTGATGATGTACTGGATACCTTCTAGCTCTAGAACGGAGCCGCGCCAGTCGTCGATGCCGTAGCGGCCACAGAGCGCTTCCAGAGCCATCGACCCCAACACGAGAATGTACCGCACGTTGGGCAGACATTGTAGCTCCCATTCGAGTAGCCCACGCCACGTAACCAACTCACCTCCGCCAAGCTTTTCCTTATCGGTTCCGGTAACAAGTTTGCGTTTGCAGACGTTCGTGATGTACGTGTCTTTGCGCGTAATGCCGAGTTTGCGTAGACGTTCCCACAAGAACTGACCACTTCCCCCAACAAGAGGCGTTCGTAGGCGGACTTCATACTCGCCGGGTGCCTCTGCCACGATTGCGGTATTTGCGTTGACATTTCCATCTCCTAAGCAGTCGATTTCGACACCTGCTGTACGAGCGCGCTGCGTAAACTCACGCTGCAACGCGCCAAGTGTGATCACGTTTCCTTCAGCCATCGTGCTACTACCCGATTGACATGTTGCTCGAAGAATTCCACGTCGTGCTCATTGTGGATTGCGACTGTGGTGAGGTTCGGATACTCCCAGTAAGATCGGCTGTCGTTGTCGAATGTACAACCAGTACGGTGCAGTTGTACTAACAGACAGTTGGCAACGCCGAAGTACTCAATCAGCGGAATGGCTTCGTCCAGGAAGCCGCTGTCACTGATGACTGTCTCACGCATTGCTGTCGGATAGCGCAGACGCATCAACGCAAGCTGGCCGAATACGTCTTCGCCAAACTTGCGCTTTGCCCATTCCTCGCTGAAACTGATCTTGACCTTGCGCAGTGTCTGACCGTTGAACATGCGCTCAGACACTACGTCTTTGTTATCCTCCCATGCTCGCCATGTCTGGTCATCGACACCGAAGAAACCGCGCAGTGCGCCGTCAATCGGTGTCTTCATCGTCGTCACACGCACTAACTCGCGCTGCTTCACCAGGGCTAGTGCTGCGGTGTCCTTGCCCACTCGTGGCGGGCCGTTGAGGAAGATGATTTTGTGTGCGCTCATAGATCAACCTGCTCACTTTGTCATGAAGGTGTTGCGCTTGGATTACGATATGCGGTGCCGGCATAGCTGTGCCTTTGCGATGGTTGCAAGGCGAGCATGCCAGCACCGTATACGTCGTTTGCTGCATGAATCGCGGAATGACGTGATCGCGCGTCCATCCTTTCTCATTGACGTAAGGCTGGTGCGGCTTGCTGTTTAGCGTAGATTGACAGTAGAAGCAGCGCCAATCTTGTGCTTCAAGCCGGCAGCGGATAACAAGGAACTGGTGGGCCTTGCGTTGCTGTTTCTTGGCGCTGCGCTTCATGTCACACTCGTGGCTTGATGACAGCGAGCGACTGTGCCAACGCTTTCTGATCCGTGATCACTGAGACAGCCTCACGTGCTCGCGTAATCGCAGTGTAGAAGTTCTTGCGATTGAGCATGTAGTACGCTGACTTGTTGATGATGTAGATCACGTTCTTGTACTCACTGCCCTGGCACTTGTGCGTAGTTAGTGCATAGGCAAGCGTAATATCCTTCTGCGGATAGGACGTGTACTGCTTTTCGCCCCACTCTACAACAAGGATCGGTGGTACGTTGACAACGCGATCACCAAGATCAATGAGCACTTCGCCGAACTCACCGATCTCCTGCACAATTCCAACTTCACCATTGAACATGCCGAGCGTATCAGTGTTCGATCCAATGGCGTAGTTGTTCTGTGTGCACACTACCTTGTCGCCGACATGAATACGTACCGGCAGTTCCGCATCCCAAGGATGGCGCGGTAGATCGTACCAGCCGTCCATTTCAGTACGGAACGTCTGTTGCAGGATAGCGTTGATCTTGTACGTACCGACCCACGACTTGTTCATCGTGACGATGATCTGATTGTCGAGTATGGTGTAGTCGATCTGCTTGTCCTGCGCTTGTGCAAGCAGTTCCATGAGCGCGTCGTGCGGCCGATCCGTGACATGTAGTTGAAAGTCATCGGTTCGTCGTGGCGGAAAGCCAGACAGAATGCGCGCACCATTAGTGACAATGCCGCTGCCTTCACCTTGGCGGTGGATTGTCTCTAATGTAATGCCCGTAAACCGCTTCAGCACGTCCTCGAACGGCGATGGCTGTGCATTGAGCGCTTTGGACTTCTCAATGGGCGGCAACTGATTGACATCGCCAAACATGCGAATGGATGCACCCGGCTTGAGAGCATCAAGCAACTGGCGGTGCAGGTCATGATTGACCATCGCATATTCATCGACGAGAACAACGTCATGTTCTAGCGGAAGGGCACGGCAACGCTTCGGCAGCGTAACGTCAAGTGCGCGACCGGTCTTAGGATCACGTTCACCTGGACGCGGAAACTCTAGCAGCCGGTGAATTGTCTCCGCCGCGATCCCTGTCGCTTCCTTGATGCGCTTTGCAGCCTTACCAGTCGGTGCACAGGCAGCTACGCTGTACCCGTTGTTACCCAACGTGGTGAACACGTGCCGCATGATACTGGTTTTGCCAGTACCAGCCTTGCCTGTGACTGCAACGATCCTCTTAGATAAGTCGAGGCACGACTGTACCGCCTCTTGCTGTTTGATGTCGAGGTCCATAGTCAATTCCCTCTACTTGCGTAACGAATTGCTCATCTGCGTGGTCGATGCACTCGGACATGATGGCGCGATCGCGAATAGCAAACAGGTGCCGTACGACGGCAGTAGCCGACGGATTGCGATGCAGGCGCGTGATCTGCGCCTGAATGCGCTCAGGGTTGCACAGCACTTTTCGTTCCTGTTCGTTCTTCATGTAACTTCCTCGCCATTTCCACGGCACACCAGCGCATAAAGATCGCCACTGGTATGTCGAGTAGTGCAGCTTCTTGTTCGATTAGGTCACTTTGCTCCACCGTCATGCGCAATGTGTGCCTCGCACCCCACTTAACACCGTACACGCCACGCTTGCGCTTGACGTGCATTGGTGTAAGCACAACAAGATGCGATGGCGGTGACCAAGCGTTAGCTGGCTGGCTTTTGCTAGTCATCGCCATCGCACCCCTTAGTGACTGCTATTACGCAGCCGACGTTTCAGCCTTCTTGCGCGTGACGCGCGGAAGCAGATGCTTGATGTAGGTCAGGGGTTCGCCAGCCTCATTGGCCGCGTCCATGCGGTCAATAAGGTCGTTGGTGTTCGTGAGCACACCCGCGACGACGCCCTTAAGGGTCTTGCTGTCCAGGCCCGTCGATCCCGCCGAGAGCAGGATGTAAATGGGCTTCGGCCCCTGGGGAGCGCGCTTCTGCTTCGGCTTGTCGCCCTGCTTTGCTGCCGCCATTGTCTTACCTTTCTTCAAGTTGGTGATCCTCGGAATGAGGCGTTAGTAGAGTAACAGATGTAGTAGTGTTGTCAAGCGGCGGGAGTAGGAAAAGTGCCTACCCCCGCCACTCTTACTTACGCCGCCTGGACCTTACGATCCAGCTTGTGGCGCATGACCCCTTCGTATTCCTCGTGCACGACCTTGACCGTGGCTTCCATGCCGATCCACTGCGACACGTCGATGCTACGGGACATCGGTGCGCCAATGGCCGCGCAGAACGACTTGAGCATGTAGCGCGACATGGGGTTGTCTTCCATGCTCACGTAGTAGTCCAGCAGCGTGCCGTCCGGGTTGCCATCGGTGTAGTCGGCCGGGTACTGCGCCGAGTCAACGAAGAACTGCACCTTCGCGGACTTCTTCTCGCTGCCGCTCTTGGCAACGTGTGGAGCCGCCGACTTGATCACCGCACGGTACGATCCCTGCGGCAACGGCTTCGGTGCTTCGGCGTTGTTGATGTCTTCGCTAAACGTGTAAATCGAAGGCATTCCGTCGTTCATGTTCTAACTTTCCTTGCAAGGTTCCGGTTGACTAACATTTCCAAACGCAACGCGGTCAACCATTCGCGTTGTCGTTATTCTTCACGCCCAATTCAGCTTCGAGGCGATGGACGCGTGCTTGCAGACGGACGTAGCAATCCTCCAGCCGCTGAAAGCGATCACTGTACTTGTCGAGTTTGCCCGGTCCGATAAGTTTGCCGTAGAGTTGCGTACGCACACTGACGACCGACTTGAACGGTGCACCGCTTTCCGATGCTACACGCAAATCGTCCCAGCCCTCACGATACGCCGAACGGCTCTTGTCAAAGTGCTCATCGAGCAAGCGACTAACTTGTACAATCTGTACTGCCGTCGCACGCTTTGTTTCTCTACGGTCCTTCATCTGGCACCTCTGGCTGATCTTCATCATCATCGAAGAATTCGTCGAACCCTTCTTCGTCTTCGTCGTCGTTGGGTTCGGGCTCATTCGGTGGAAGCATGCTTACTCCTTGGATAGTTGATCAATCACGTCAATAGGCATCTTGTCGAAGCCGCGTTCTTTCCACACTTCGTACATCCTACTGACCTTCAATCCCTTGTCTGTGTCCAGATCGTAGTTGAATACAAAGGATGAAGCTTCCTGCGTACGGAACATGCGCGTACGCATTGGTTGATGAAAGCCGAATGGACGCATGTAGATCATGCGCCGCTTGCCTTCGTCCTTCATGTACCAAATCTCGCTGATCTTGAGTGGCACTTGCTCAGACAGTGCGCCGCCTAGCATCATGGAGATACGGATGATGTTCCCCGTCTTCATATCGCGGTCGGGACTGTCTTCGTGCGTACTCATGGCAAGGTGAACTGACTGTTCAGCAGTGATGCGTAGTAGCATGCGAACCACAGAAAGCATGATACCATTACGAACACCATAACCGCTGATACCAGGCTGCTCAATCGTCGGCTTGAAGTCCTTAGACCCCGCCGCCGCCTTACCGGATTGGACTGCATGTACAAGACACAGTTCTCCGAATGAGGTGAGACTGTCTACAACAAGCGTTGCAGGCTTTTGCTCACGTATGATGCCGCGCAACTGTGCTTCGGCGGCTTCGCCTTCCTTGAACTCGTTGACCTGTGCAGCGGCGATCTTCGACATGTCAAAGACCTGTATCTGATCTTTGTGGCGCTGTCCGAGTGATCGCACGCCTTCGTTGTCATACTGCAACCACAGGATCGGCTTAGGCAGCGTAGCTAGCAGCACGGTCTTGCCACAACCTGCACCGCCCCATAGCAGCATAGTCATGCGCTCGGAGACGTTGGTTGTCAGTGTGGACTCTTGGCCTAGAAGTTTCATTCGCCCATCTTTCCAGTGTCGTGTAGCGGGTTCCACTCGTCTTTCACGAAGTTACGCAGCATGTCTTCCTGTGCTTCACGTTCTTCGCTGCACCATCCGACAAGCGGACACGGACGGAAATAGCGATTGCACGAGTGCGTGTACTGCGGCGCTTCGTGCACGTTGTCGTGATACTCACGGTACAGCTTCACGCCTTCGGATACCCATGCCAGCCAACGTGTTACGTGATGATCGCCGCGCGTGATCGGTTCATACACAATGCCGTCAGTGAGTGACTTGGGCATTGGTAACTGCGATCCGAGGATTAGCGCGTCCTGGACTATTCGGCCTGTGTACAGCGATGCTCCTACCATGTAGCCAGTCGGCTGATGCGAAACAGCGAATGACATGGACCATGCCATGTCGAGGCGGCCACCGGTCTTGTTCTCGTGCACCATCAAGTGTTTGAGTGTCTCGTCGCTCCAGTGCAGGCCATCCATGCGCCCGACGTATCGAATACGTGCGCCACCGGCATACGTAATCAACAAGTCGATTGGCAACTCGATGCCTACTGGTCCCTCGGGCAAGTTGGGATCATCTACCCAGATCGGATACCGCTTCATGTCCCATCGGTCGAGGTACGTGATGATAAGCGTTTCCATGTTGGACACGGTGCGCCGTTTGTCGTTCGGATCGTCGATGAAGCCAGACGTGTACAGCGCTTCAAGCGCAAATGTCATGGCGTTCTGGCGATCAGTGGTAGTCTTCACCTGTGTTGACTTGAGCGCGCCCCATCTATCGGCGCCAAAGATGCGCTGTCCGTGTGCGTCAGCATGATCGGGAAGTTCTTCGGCATACGCCAACTGCCATAGACGGATTGCTGCGAACGCATCGTGACATGCACGCCCCGCTTCGAGCGCCATTGCACGGCCATCGCCCGCCGAACGCAGGTGATGTCCATGACGGATGACGCCCCAAGTCGGGCATGTGTAAACAGCAGTAAGCGCGGAGTAGTCATACCCGCGCATGTCTAGGGAAGGGTCTTTGTTGAGCGTGATGGTTGTAGGACCGACTTGCATGGAAGTCATGCGTCACCATCTGCTTTCTCAGAAGCGATTGTCGCTTCCATCGTCCGTTTGCCATCGATCTCTTTCGCTTGCGCTCGTAGCTTTTCCATGTCTTCCAGTCCACCGATGACGCGGGTGTGCACAGTCATCAACGTAGCCAGACGATCAACAAGCGCGCCCATCTGCACAATGGCATGCTGCAACGCGTTAATGTCACTGGCCATCGCCTCAAGTATCTTGAGCAAGCGAGGGTCGATGACACCTTTCAACTGTTCACGTACCGTTTGGGCCTTCATGCTCTGCCTCGATTTCTTCAACGCGAATAGCGTTCTTCAAGCCTTCAATCTTCGCCATGCGTTTGGTGATGCGATCATGTATCTTGTCCAACGCTTCCAGGTCTTTCTGGATCGTGGCAAGAACGTGTGTGATAGCAATGCGCGTCTTTTCAGTAAGCGCTTTAAGTTTGAGAACTTGCGCTTCTTCGTATGACTTGCGCGCCTTTAGTCGCCGTGCTTGGATTGCCGCAACTAAATGCACAAGCTGGTCTTCGGTAAGTTGTGTGATGTCGGTGCGTTGGTACGGGGCATCGGCGATAGTATCCACTCAGTCCCCCATAATCTTGTCTACCTTCTTACACCCTGCTTTGATCGCGTCGTCAAGCTTTTTCTCTTGCCCATCAAAGACATGCTCTTGGTGGTGTACTACGTGCCACCGCCATACCTTATCTTGTGGGTCGAAAGTTATGGTGATCTTGTCGCCTCGATAGATTTTCGTTATGGTCTTCGGTGCCATTGAGAAGACTTCGGCCATGTCATGTCCTAGTTAGGTGCTCTATGCCATAGACAGCAAACATAGAGCGTCGGCGCGGCGCCGTCAGCATGGGAGTCGCACGCACTGTCTATCCGCGCATCTACCGTCCGGTTTGGTGACGGCAGTAGTTACTGAGGACGTTTGTGTTGTTGGAATGGCTCAAGCCAGAGAACGGCCTGTTCGTCATCCGCAGTTGCTGACAGCTTCCACTTGTCGATGGTGTCATCGCGAGGCAAGACAATGCGATTGTCTACGCCGTACCTGTGTACTAAAGCGATCGTCAGCACAAGCAACCGCTTATACCTCTCCACCATCGCTTCATATACCAGGAAAGGTACGCTACCCTCGCCGTTATCATCGTCGTCACTCATCGTCAGGCAACAGATTGATCGTGGGCGTCAAGCGCACTTGCGGCTCACTCTGCACTTGCGCTTCCTCCATGATCTCATCTGCCTCTGTTGATGACATACGCTTGAGCAACGCTGCAAGCAGCGCATCTTTGTTGAGCCGTCGTGGACCGGCAATCTCCTGTCCGATCAACGTTGCATACGCACTGTTATGCAGCGTTGTCTTTGTGGCAGGGATCATCGGATGCGCCGTACGCACCTGCATGAGCACTTCCCTGCGCGCAGCCTCCTCTCGCTTCTCGATGACGTTCTTCAACGTCTTCGCAACCGCGTACTCCAACACAGCAGCGTCCATCGGATGGTTGAGTCGTGGCACTCGTGCGCCATTCTTGGCGTCGGGTGTGCCAGCAACCTTCACCAGCTTGGTGAGCGTGATCAACAGATCAGCGCCTACGCGTTCCTTAGCCATTCGTGCTGTCCTCCGGCGTTACTTCGGGAATGCTCGGTGGCGGAGCATCATCACATTCCACCTTGTAGTCGTACACCGTACGCGTGATCGTTTCGGTGCGCTCAGTGCGATCCACCTTGCAGTGATCGGATGCACCGAAGTATATCACCAACGATCCTTTGCAAGTTGTGCCATCGGCATTCGGGCGTTCAAACGAGTACACACGCTCCCGATCTACCCCACGATCCTCATATTGCATGCTCCAGCCTGTTTCGATCAGACCTTGCACGACATGATCGTAGTCCGCAAACTTCTCGTCATGCTTCAAGTAGATGCGAACGTACCCACCTGGACCGCGCCACCACGAAATGTCCACTTCGTAGGGCTGTCGTGCGTCTCCCCACACTGCATGACATGCTACCAGGAATGGCAGGCTTTCGTCTGCATTGAGCATCATGCGGCGGATGCTATACGCCACACTTTCCATTCGGCTGTCGATGCTCTTTTTGAGCAACACGTCTTTGCTCGCCCATTCATCGGGCGTATCGAGGTCTTCAACGTACATGTCAATCTCCGTTGTTGATTTCCACTAACAACTACATTATACACGCATTGCGTGCATATGTCAAGCAGCCAGGTACTCCTTCACCTCCTTGGTGTGCAGCCAGCGGTTGACACGCTCATCACGTTCCCAACGCACGTTTGCTTCGTTCGAGCCGCGCGTGGGTCCGTGCGATGCCCAGTACGTGAAGCCGTTGACCAGTTCCCAAAACGATGCAACGCGCTGCTCATGCTTGTACACCGCATGATTGATCATGGTACGCAGCGTATCGTTGATCTGCGGAAACGCGTCGATGACCGGTAGCATTTGCTTGTAGTCGCCGATCTTCTGCGTCCACACGTTGTCCACCTGCACTAGCGTGTCTTCATATGCCGTGCGGAAGCGATCCACAACGGGCATCAGTGATGGTACGTCGAGCGACTTGGTGTGCTTGCGATACACCATTTCGCTACCTGCACTGACGGTGAGCTTGTTCATGCACACAAGGCGCCGCATGGACCAGCCCAAACGGAACGAGCCGTTGCCGTATGCGTTGCGTACGAACAACTCGAAGTGCGTAACGTCGCCGATGCGTAGCTTGTCGTCATGCGACGTGATGCGGTACGTGCGGCCGACCCGTTGCCCGTTGTGCGACACATCGTCGTGCACAACAACGCTATTATAGGCAATCATCGGCGCAAGCTGATGCTCGATTGCCTCGAACAGTTCCTGGTTGTGCACAAGGTTGAACGTGTCAGTGACAAACGCGAGCGTGATGGGCTTGCCGCCGAGTTCACGCACGATTGCCTTGCGCTTCGGCACAACATGGAAGTTACCATGTTTGTCCTTGAACGCAGCCTCGCGCAGAGCAACAGGGAAGAAGATTGGTGAGTCAGGATTGAACATTGTGAATATCCTCAGGTTTGATTAGGAACACTTCGTCAGGTCGTGGATCGTTTCTGTGTATTCTCTCCATCTTGCCGTTGTCGTAACATCGCAAGAATACGCCGTGCTCGAAGTCACCGCGTACTGATAGCCATACATCCCAACAATCAGCGTTACGTACGATACGCAACAGCTTAGTACCGGGTTGTACAGCGATTGGTATGCCGGGTGGCTGCAACTAGTCACTCCCTCGCCTTGAGCGCGGCGATCAGGTCAGCGCGGGTCATGGCTCGCTCCGGTAGGGGCCGGGGGATTCGGGCATTCGATCGGCGTCCAGTGCGTGTGGTAGCCCGGCCAGTCCTGATCGAGCGGACTGCCGACATAGGGCGGTTCGCACAGCGGGAAGAACCACCACAGCACCGGCCCGATGTCCTCGTGCCATTCGTCGAGGGTGCGCAAAACCAGATTTGGCCGCACGCTTGCTTCCCCTCGCGCCAGCGCATTGAGCGTGGCGGCGGGGATGCCGAGGGAGCGTATTGCAAGTTCGGCGGTGTAGCGCCATGCGCCCCACCCCTCTTCGGCTTGAAGCCCTCGCACCAATCCTTGAGCGACTCTCATAATCAGCGCGGGGTCCAGTTCTTGCGGCTTCGCGTCAGCCATTGGAGGCTCCGTACTTCGATAGAATGGCGGCGGCGGTCTTGCGGACATCGTGTTTGCGTTTCGGGCTCCAGTGGGGCGCGTCGCAGTAGTTGCGTATCGTCCGCAGCGCGGCGGTCAGTTCTTCGATGGCGTCGGCGGCTTCGGACTGAATGATGTGGCCCGAAGTGTTCCGCAGCCGCTTTACGAGGTCAGCCATTGGCGGGCTCCTTGAGTGCGGCGCGGGCTATCGCTCGAATTACCGGATGATTTTCAGCCACGCCGCCTTGCGGATGCGTTAGCGTTGTCGAGTCAGCAATTAACCGCAACGTGTCCGTCAGCACCTTCACCCGCGCCTCTGCCGCGAGCCGGGCTGCGCATTCGGCGTCGATGCGGGCGATGAGAATGACGACGCTGTGTCGGCTCCATCGTCGTGGCGATCCTTCCGTCTTGAGATAAGCCCGCATCGCTGCCATCTGCTCATCCGTCGCCGGCTTCGCTTCTTCGGTCATGTCAGCCTCCCTTGGCCTTCTTCATCTGTTCGGCCATTTCCCACCCGATCTTCTGCTTCGCCGCGTTGACCCTGCGCGCCGTCGCGTGAAGCCCGATGTCGCCAAGTTCGCGCTCGATGTCGATCATCTGACGGATGACGGCCTGCGCGCGCTCGAAATTCGATGGTTTCCGCTTGGGCATGTCAGCCTCCACGACTGATATAGACATATTCGCCGCACGCGCGCTCGCTCGCTGCTACAGGCGGGCGCCAGTTCATCGGTGCGTACATTATTGGATGCTGGTTATCGTTGGGATACAACGTGACCATTGGTGGATAGCGGAAACACTCGCCTGCGGACCAATGTTTGCAATTGCCACACTGCATGTCAGCCTCCCTTGCGCGCTGCGATTTCGCGGTTGATCCAATCGAGCCCCACGCATTCGCCGGCTTCCATCGCTCGCTTGATGTGTTCCAGGCCCGGCAGCCGCTCATCGGGCGCCGGCTGGTCGGCGAGCGCGCGGATGGTTCTTTCAATGAAGCATGCCGCATTGTATTCCGCGCAGTCGGTCGGGTTCTTGCTGTGCGCGCATGAGGAATATGCGCTACCAGCGACCTTCGCCGCCGCCGCGATGCCGGCGCGGTAGCTTTCGGCTCTGATTTCCTTTAGCCGCGCAAGGCCGGCCTTGTAATCGCGCTCCGCGTCTACCTGTTCGCGCAGCCGGCGGATTTCGGCGGCGGCTTCGGCAATGTCATCGCATGTCGGATAACCGATGCGATGCCCCTGCTGTGCTAGATTATCAAGTCGTTCGCAGATGTCTATCGACTTGCTCATTTGACCCTCCTATCAGTCGGCGTATACACGCCCGTTGTCAGATCAACATCGTACATCACTCCGTCGATGCATTGCACCGCGTGTGAGTACAGGCGCGTATCAGGAACGTTAGGCTGTGCCATCACAACCTTTGGTTTGGGCATCGTGCGTGCTCTTTTCCATTGATCATACTGCTCGGCACGTTCATCGGGCGTTAGATTGCGTACGGTAAGCGTGCCTATGATGCACGATGCGTCGATGTACGTTGGCGTAGTAGGCAGGCGTGGTGCGGACCACTCGTCGCCTGCTGCGTAGTGCAGAACTTCATACATTGCACGCCTCCATGAAACGTTCACGTGAGAAGTTAGGATTGTCCTCAGCAAACCACTGCGCAAGCAATGATGCCATTGCCTGTGCTAGTTGAGCATCATTCTTCCGAAACTCTTTTATCTCCTTCGCCAGCTTGTTGTAGTGTTTCTTGCTGAACGTCGCCATGAGCAGTCTCCTTGTGGGTTACTTCGTTGACAATATCGCGTGCTGTCTGCACACCAATGCCATAGCGCTTGGCTATGTCAGGGATTGGTATGCCTTCTGCTGCTAGTTTTCGTATCGCCCGCACAACATAGAACGACATGCCATGTCGATGCTTGCGCTTCATGTCTTCCATGTTGGTCTTGTGCGTGCCTCGTTGCAGATGCCACGGATTGACGCACGCTGGCGTGTCGCAGCTATGCATTGGCAACTCACCATCATTGAGTGGACCATGCACAAGCTCGAACGATACGCGGTATGCGATGTACTTGCGTCCTTCGATGCTTATGTAAGGCAGACCCTTGTCATTGAGTGCGCCTTTCCATAGCCAGCACTTCGCACGATCGCCGCCTTGCATGTCGCATAGGCGGAATACATCTTCACGCTTGTTCTTGCGTGCCAAGTGATGTCTCCATCGTGATCGAGAAACGCCAATAACCTGTTGATTATCTGAGGCAATTAGTCCCATCAAATCAACAGGTTACGGTGAATGATTACGCGCTGGTGCGTGACAGTGCCCTGTTACGTGCACGCTTAAGCAGGCCAATCACGTCTGCGAATGTCCGCCCTTTGGCGTCATTCCATTCGGAGATTGTCCGCAAACGTGTCGCCAACTTGTCGGACTTGATCTCTGCCCGTAGCAGATCGAGCAGATTGCTCAGTCGATTTCCGTCTGTTACGGCGCGGTTTGCTGCACCAGCAAGGCAACATCGCCCGTCGGGCGTGAAGAAGTGCAGTTGCACCCATCCGTGTCGTTGCAGTTGCGTGATGGTTTTGGTGACATCTTCGACGAGTTCTGCGTTGCTCATGCTTGTTCTCCTTGTCTATGGCCGGCATCATGCGCAGTTACGCGACGGGGAGCGTGTTCCTCCACTTCATCAGCGCAACAATGACCTCATCGAACGTGCGATGTGGGTCATCGTTCCACGAAACAAGGTAGCGATCGAGATGCGCACGCAGTGACACGAACGCCATGTTCCAGTGTGATACGGGCAAGGCTGCGGCAATGGCGCCCCGCACACAATACCGACCGTCCGCATCCCGTCCGTGATACTGACCCCAACCATTCGCACGTAGTGTGCGAATGACTTTCGTGGCGTCGTGTTGTGTGACTTGTGTTCTCATAATGATTCTCCCTGTCTGCGGCATTCAGTCATCGCACGCGTGAGCATGTCGAAGACCTGTCTGAATGTACGTTGCGGCGCGTCGTTCCACAGTGCAACAGACTCGCTGCCGTCCCACGCGGCGTCCAGTGTGATCTGCCTCTTGATGTATTCCATCACACTGGTTCGATACTCCGCATCGACATGATCGACCAGTGCACCCATGATGCAGTACTGGCCGAGCGCGTTTCGACGATAGCACTGGCACCAGCCGTGAATAACGAGAGCATGGCGCAGTTGCTCGATCTGCTGCGCGATCTTCTTATAGGTCATGGACGCGCCCCCCGATCACTGCGTTGCATCGCATCGTAGTACTTCCACGGGATGCGATGATCACATACGACGCGCTTGCGTTCATCATAGAACACCCGAGAGTGTTCCTTGGCGAATTCCGGGCTGCCGTTCATCATACGTAACACGCGATAGTGCTGCGCGTGATACTTGCGCCACTTCTTAGTATACGCATCGGCAGGCTGGAAGCGGCCAGCGCTGCGGATGATCAGGTCTTGCACCCCATCGAACGTTGTACATGATGCAGTGAGTCCCATGTGCGGTGCAGTCACGATGAACGCACGATCCTCAATCGCACGATCAAGTTTCGTAACCAAAATTCCATGTTTGAGACATGTGCTGATCGCATTTGTAATCAGCACGTTGGCCACGTTGTTACGTGGCATTTCACGTACAATCTTCATATGCCCAACTCCATGTTGTGTTGCTTGTGACTGTTGGCTTCTCACCACCAGTTCAGAATTATACCATGACTGTATGTATATGTCAAGCGTTATTGCCCCCCTACTATATATTGTACGTGCGTACGTATGCTGTATCTATGCACAGTGGGTCGTTGCATACGCGGCCATCGTGCGTGCGTGCGTGCGGGCGAACCGTGAGCTAGCCATACACATACAGCACTGCATATACACCAATGCAATGCATCAACATGCACCAGAATTTAGGCAACAAAAAACCCCCGGACCTTTCGATCCGGGGGTTAGTTGCTGCTGTCTGCTGTTATGCAGTCTTTGCGGCCGCCTGCAATTCGGCAGACTTGTTGGCGATGGTGAGCATCACGGCTTGTGCCTTCATGAACGTTTGATAGGCATCGCCTGTCAGACCTGCCAGGGCCGTGTTTTCCAGGCTGGCGATGTATTCCAGCGCGTCAATCAGGGACTTGACATTTTTGGCCTTGGTGGGCTGAGCCAAGTTGTGAGCGGCACGCAGCGCAGCCACGCTGGACGTGGTGTTGACTAGCGCTTGACCGCTCTTAGTGGGCTTGGCGTACGTGATACGCGCCTTGCCATTGATTGGCACGATAACTGCGGCGGCTTCGGACGCTACCGTATTCGTTACCTTGCCATGCACAATGGCAAACATCGTGCAACCCTTCGGGACAAAGTAGCGTGCTTCGAGGTTGAAACCCGTATTCTTGTTGAACGCATCGCTGGACACTTCGCACTGATAGAGCAATGCGGCCAGTGAGAAACCGCGATCAATCATCGCACGCTTGGCACGCATCACGCGTTCGGCTTCGCTGTTCTCGCTCGTGACTTCGCCGGACTTGTCCGGCCGGGGAGCGAGCATGTCGGAGATGGCATAGACGAACCAGCGCGAAGTCTCCCTGGCGTCCTTATCATGCTGATAGATGCCACGATAGGCGCCGGCAAGCGCGGCCACTTCAAACGTCCGAGTGGCCTTGGCGTGTGTCATGGGGACGGCGTTTTCAGCAAGTAGCAGCACGGCACGGGCCGCGTGCTGTTCGCCTAGTCCCCGCGTGATGTCGCCTGCTTCGGCGAGGCGCACGCCCTCATTGAGCAAGAGCGCAGCATTGTTGATAAGAACCGTAAGATTGGTATTGGACATCTGACATACTCCATTCATGACGTTAGCAGACAATCCGCTAACTGTCTTAATAGTACCATGTCGTCATGCATGTGTCAAGCGATCTACAGCGTCGCGTGCCGTCACATGTGTGACTTCGTTAACGATGCATGACACATACAACAACGTGCACAACACACATAATCACTCTATCCAATGCGAGCGGCGCAATCGTGCGAGTGATCGATCGATCGAAGTAGCGCCATCGTCATGCATCGA
>ERZ724505.117-NODE-117-length-48540-cov-7.195978_pt1 | contig 48540 bp, 41 predicted proteins | sample MGYA00376038_ERZ724505 | MGnify/ENA primary metagenome ERZ724505 (study PRJEB28724, sample SAMN07190884) | wastewater metagenome | isolation source: effluent of sewage treatment plant in Hong Hong | place: Hong Kong | collected 2016-03-17 ... | reverse complement strand
ATTAACCTACACACGCTTTCCAGGCGTGCGACTTAAACCGCTCATCCACCTCTCCAGAGCCATCGAGTATAACTCGGATTTCGCTCAGTTCAGTGGAACTTTCTTGCCGTCCTTGTAGGCGTACAACGTCATGGCCGGGTTTTTCAGCTCGCCGTTGGGTTCAAACACCACTTTGGCAGTCACGCCTTGGTAGTCAGCTGCGGCCAACTTGGGGCCATACACCTTGGGGTCTGTCGAATTGGCACGCTTCATGGCATCAACCAGCACCATGGTCGCGTCGTATGTGTAAGGCGAATAGACCTGGAACTGGCCAGGGAACTTGGCGTCGTAGCGTGAGCGCCAGGTCTTGCCGCTGGGCAGCTTGTCGAGCGAAGCGCCACCCACAGCGCACACCACATTGGCCAGTGTCTTGGCACCGCTGGACAGGTCCATCAACTTGTCGGTGCAAATGCCATCACCGCCAAACATGTAGACCTTGGTCATGCCCAACTGCTGCATTTGGCGCAGCATGGGTCCCGCCTGAGGGTCCATGCCACCAAAGAAAATGCCATCGGGCTTCTTGTTCTTGATGGCCGTCAGAATGGCCATGAAGTCCACGGCCTTGTCATTGGTGTATTGCTGGCTGACCACATCCATGCCCAGCTCTTTGGCTGTCTTGGCAAAGACCTCGGCCACGCCTTTGCCGTAGGCCGTGCGGTCGTCGATGATGGCCACTTTCTTGAGCTTCAGTGTGTTGAGCGCATACCGGGCCAGACCAGCACCCAGGGCATTGTCATTGGCCAGCATGCGGTAGACCTGTTTGTAGCCCAGGGTTGTCAATTCTGGGTTGGTCGCCGACGGGGTGATCATCGGCATGCCGCAGGCGTTGTAGATCTTGGCTGCCGGCAAGGTGGTGCCCGAATTCAAATGGCCAATGACACCGTTGACCTTGGCATCGCACAGCTTCTGCGCAGCTGCCGTGCCTTGCTTGGGGTCGGCCGCATCGTCTTCTGCAACCAGCTCGAACTTGACCTTCTTGCCGCCAATGGTCACGCCCTGAGCGTTGAGTTCTTCGACGGCCAGTCGCGCGCCATTTTCGTTGTCACGCCCGAAGTGCGCCTGCGGGCCCGACACGGGGGCCACATGACCAATGCGCACCACAGTCTGGGCTTGAACCTGGGCGACCACACCCATGGAAGCCACACACGCGAGCGCGGACAGGGACAGACAAACCTGAGATTTTTTCATAGGAGTGGGGAAGGACTGAATTGAAATGGGACCAAGCCCCGCCAGTTCAAGACGGGCGGCGCTTGCTGAGTTCTTGTGCCACAGCCTGCGACACCAGATGGCGCAAGCGGTGGCTCAATTCTGTTTGCAAATCTTGCACAAGTTGCTGAGCCAACTGATCCAGCATGGGGGCCATGCTGGACATGACATGCTCAGTGATCTGGTCGGTGAGGTCTTCACCCAGATCCGAGGTCAGGTCAGCTGATTCAGCTACCTCGACCATTCTGGCTTCGTCTGATGCGACGTTGTCGTCAAGCAAAGCATCAACCGGGGGCAACACTTCCGATTCGGGAACCACTTCCGTCAAAACGGCAATGTCTTGCGGCGCGGGCACCTCGGGCGCAACGGGCATGGCTGCCGCAACTGGAGCAGCATCGGCCAGATCGATCTCTGCCACATCGGCGTACCGTGGCTCGGGAATGGGCGTGTCTTCCACCACCTCGGTCAGGGTGGGGACGTGTGCCGGGAAAGGACGCGTCGCGCTCAATCTTTCACCTCATGCGGCTGGATCTGCCAACCCATCGTTTCATACTGCTTCCAGCGACGGCGTCCTTGCTGACGGTCGTCGGCTTGTAAAGAGACGACCTCGAACAACCGTTCATATCGGTCCAGGTTGGGCGGTATTTCACCCCCCAGGTTGATCAGGATCTGGCGCTCGCCCGGCGCAGAAGCCGGGTCTCCCGTCAGCCAGATCGGCGTGGACCACATACGTTGCGGCACGACTTTGCCCGCAGCGGCATGCACATGCGGGACAAATTCGAACTCGTCAAATACCCAAAGCTGTTTATCCAGGGTTTTGAGCGTGGCGTCATCAGCAGTTACCACCACCTGCGAGCCACTGCGGTAGGCTTTGCGTAACAAACGACACGCATAGGCAATCTTGTCTGACGTGCCATGGTGAAACTCGACCTTACCCATTGCGCCAGAACACCCGGTCATCAGGCCGCAGGACCAGCGCTCTTGGCACCGGCCTTGCGCGCAACCGTGCGAGCCGCCGCCTTACGGGGCGCGGACTTGCCCGCAGCCGCTTGGCGCGTTGCCACTGTCTTGCGGACAGGTGCATCCTTGGCGGCCTGCTCGGGCAATGGCGCCAAGGCGTCTTTGCCTGCCGCAGCCTGGTTCAGCACAAACTGGGTCAGCAGCGACACCGGGCGGCCGGTACCGGACTTGGCCGCCCCTGATTTCCACGCCGTACCAGCGATGTCCAGGTGAGCCCAACGATAGGCCTTGGCAAATTTACCCAGGAACACGGCAGCGGTAATGGCCCCGCCCTCGCGCCCACCCACGTTGGCCAGGTCTGCAAAATTGCTTTTTAGGGCCTCACCATATTCGTCGTCAATGGGCATGCGCCAGGCGGTGTCACCAGCCTGCTTGCCAGCGTCCAGCAAAGCGTCGGCCAAAGCGTCGTCTTTAGAGAACAGGCCGCTGTGTTGGTTGCCCAGGGCGATCACGCAAGCTCCGGTCAGGGTGGCGATGTCCACCACAACAGCCGGCTTGAGGCGCTCGGCATAGGTCAGGGCATCGCACAAGATCAAGCGACCTTCGGCATCGGTGTTGAGGATTTCAATGGTCTGGCCCGACATGCTGGTGACCACGTCGCCTGGCTTGGTGGCGGTGCCGCTGGGCATGTTCTCGCAGGTGGGAATGAGGCCAATGAGGTTGACCTTGGGCTTGAGTTCAGCCACGGCTCGGAAGGTGCCCAGCACGCTGGCAGCGCCCCCCATGTCGTACTTCATTTCGTCCATGCCCGCGCCAGGCTTGAGCGAGATACCGCCCGAGTCAAAGGTAATGCCCTTGCCCACCAGCACGATGGGGGCCTGAGCCTTGGGCGCACCGTTGTAGCGCAAGATGATGAACTTGGGGGGCTGAGCGGTGCCTGCCGTCACCGACAGGAACGAGCCCATGCCCAGTTTGGCGATGGCGGCACGCTCCAGCACCTCGGCTTGCAGGTTTTTGAATTCCTTGGCCAGTCGCTTGGCTTCTTGCCCCAGGTAGGTGGGGGTGCAATGGTTGCCTGGCAGGTTGGCGCACTCACGCGCCAGGGCCACACCCGCTGCCACGCCCTGCCCTTGCTGAATGCCGTCCTTCACCGCTGCGGCATCTTGTTCGGTGCTGGCCAGGGTGACTTTGCTCAGGCGCGCCGCCTTGGGGGCACTGGGCTTGGTCTGGCGGTAAACGTAGGTCAGATCGCTGGCCGCCGCCACCAGGCCTTGGGCGTGAGCCGCCGTCAGCGTGTAGCCGCTGGCAGGCGCCACCACGGCTTGGGTGGTGCCCAACTCTTTGAGCACGCCCAGCCCTTTGGCCGCTGCGGCTTTGAAGGCCTTGGCCGACGTGTCGGCCGCCACCGCCAGCACCACGCGGGCCGATTTGACGCCCTGGGGCCGATGCGCGTACAGCGTGCGCCCGGTCTTGAGCTCGAAATCGTTGCCGGAGCGGGCATCTTTGATCAGGCTGTCCAGTGCGGGATCTTTGGTTTCCGACAGCTCTGGCGTCAGGATCAGCAGCAAAGAATCGGTGGTGGCCTGCGCCAGGGCCGAGCCCTGCGCCACGATCGAGCGAAAGTCCATGTCATGCACGTCCATAATGGACGGGTAGATTAGATCCAGACAATGTTATTCGATTCCTCTGTTCGCAAAGAGCTCTGGCGCAGTTTTATGGGCACCCTTGTGGTGCTTTTGACTGTGGTGCTGACGATGGTACTGATTCGCGTGCTGAGTCAGGCCACGGTGGGCGCGTTTGCCCCGGCCGATGTGGGCCTGATTCTGAGCTACACCCTGATCGGGCAGATGCCGGTGATGGTGGCGCTGTCGCTGTTCGTGTCGGTCATCATGGTGCTCAACCGCCTGTGGCGCGAAAGCGAAATGGTGGTGTGGCAAAGCAGCGGCGCGCGCCAGTTCACTTTCTTGCTTCCGCTGCTGCGCATGGCCTGGCCCGTCCTGGTCGGCGTCGCCATCCTGACGCTGATTGCCCGGCCCTGGGCCCAGGGCCAAAGCCAGCAACTGAAAGATCGCTTCGAGCGCCGGTCGGACATCTCGCGTGTCGCGCCTGGACAATTTCAGGCTTCAGCAGACGGCAGGCGGGTGTTTTTCATCGATAGCCACAGCGACGGCGAGCGCACCGGCAAAAACGTTTTCATGGTGATGTCAGAGAACGGCCAGGAAGCCGTGGTGACAGCCAAGGAAGGCCAGATCACGGTGGAAAAGAACCTGCGCTACCTGGTTCTGAGCCACGGCGAACGCACCCAGACCGACCTGGAAACGGGAGAAAAGGTGTTGTCGCGCTTTGCCCAAGCCAGGATTCTGGTGGGCGAAACGCCTGATGCCCAATCGGCTTCGCCCGATGTGCGCTCAATGCCCACGCTGGATCTGGTCTTATCACCCCAACTGCCACACAAGGCCGAACTGGTCTGGCGCCTGGGCCTGATTTGGGCTGCCTTCAACATGGTGCTGTCGGGCCTGAGCCTGGCTGCCGGCAGCGCCCGACGCAACAGCAACTGGTCGATGGTGTTTGCCTTGCTGGTGTTCGTGGTGTATTTCAATTTGCTGACCTTGACCCAAACCTGGGTGACCAAAGGCAAGTTGCCCTGGCTGTCGGCCTTGTTGGTGGTTCATGGCGGCTTGACCCTGGCCGCCCTGGGCGTGACCTGGTGGCGCGATGGCGCAGCCGTGGGCCGCAAACCCTTCATCCGCAAGGCCGGACCGGTTTTGACCTCCTTGCTGAAACGCACTGACGGAGGTCGCGCATGAAGACCGTTCGTCGCCTCATTTACCGCCAGATCATCACCTATGTGCTGATGGTGGCTGCGGGCTTTTCTGCCCTGGCTTTTTTCATTGATTTTGTGGATGAGATGCAGCGGGTGGGCAAGAAGGGCTACACGCTGCTGGATGCGGTGTGGGCCTGCACCTTGCTGCAAGGCTTTCACCTGTACGACCTGTTCCCCATTGCGCTGCTGATCGGCTCGATCATGGCCCTGGCGCGCATGGCGCAAACCTCCGAGTTCACCATCTTGCGCACAGGCGGGCTGGGCCCAGGGCGAGCGCTCGCGTTACTGGCCACACTGGGCTTGGTCGGTGCCCTCATGGTGGCGATATTGGGTGACTGGGTGGTGCCGCGTACCGAGCAACGCCTCACGGTGCACCGCGCCAAGGTCAGCAACCAAAAAGGGTTGGATCTGGGGCACGGCGGCGCCTGGCTGCGCGAAAGGCGAGACGAGGCTCGCACAGGGGCACACAACATCACAGTCAATGTGGGTCAGGCCGATGGCCACGGTCAACTGGGCCTGATCCGCATTTTCGAGTTCGACGCCAAAGGCCGCCTGCTGCGCCGAATCAGTGCCCAGTCAGGCGAAATCGAATCGTTCAAAGACAACCAGGGTGTCAAAGGCTCCATCTGGCACCTTCAGGGTGTGACTGACGCCGTCTGGCACAACGAGGAAATGTTGTCTGAAGAGGCCGTGTTCAAGGCCGACCAACTGGTCACCGAAACCGAACGCCCCGCCCTGCAGTGGTACAGCAGCCTGACCCCCATGGTGGTGGCCGCATCGGTACTGCCACCGGAAACCATGTCCACCCTGGCACTGTGGCGCTACACCGAGCACTTGGCCAACAACGCTCAGGCTGCGCAGCGCTACGAGATGCAGTTCTGGAAAAAGGTGTTCTACCCGCTGGTCTGCTTCGTGATGGTGGGATTGGCCCTGCCCTTTGCCTACCTCCATGCACGCAGTGGGGGCATGAGCCTCAAGATATTTGGCGGCATCATGCTGGGCATCAGCTTTGTGCTGGTCAACCACATCAGCAGCCACCTGGGTTTGCTGCACCACTGGCAACCCTGGATTGCGGCGGTGGTGCCCAGCATCATCTACTTGTCCTTGTCGCTGGGCGCCTTTGTCTGGCTGGTTCGCTACCGTTAACTCGTGAACGCCCTCATGAACACTTCCGGCATCTTGTTGTTTGCCCACGGTGCCCGCGACCCCGCGTGGGCACGCCCGTTTCAAGCCGTGGCCACACGCTTGGCTCAACAGCAGCCCGGCACCCCCGTCAAGCTGGCTTTTCTGGAGTTCATGAGCCCCGATATCGCTCAGGCTGGAGCGGAACTGGCTGCCCAAGGCTGCTCTCAAGTCACCGTCGTGCCGCTGTTTCTGGGGGCTGGTGGCCATGTGCGCAAGGACCTCCCGGCTTTGCTGCAAACCCTGGGCACCCAATACCCTGACGTCACCTGGACCTTGAGCCCGGCGGTGGGAGAAACCGAGCTGCTGATCAATGCGCTGGCCGATTCGGCCCTGGCCCTGGCACAAGGCACCGCCAGCCTGTTGAACGGCCCATCGGCCTGAAGCCATGAACCTGCACCAGTTCCGGTTCGTTCAGGAAGCCGCCCGCCGCAACCTGAACCTCACAGAAACCGCCAAGGCGCTGCACACCTCCCAGCCGGGCATTTCCAAGGCCATTCTGGAATTGGAAGAAGAGCTGGGCATTGACATCTTCGTGCGACACGGCAAACGCCTGCGGCGCGTGACCGAGCCCGGGCTGAAGGTGCTGGAGGCGATTGACGTGATCTTGCGCGAGGTGGGCAACCTCAAACGCATTGGCGATGAATACGCCATGCAAGACGCTGGCACCCTGTCGATTGCCACCACCCACACGCAAGCCCGTTACGTGCTGCCTGAACCCGTGGCTGCCCTGCGCAAGAAGTATCCCAAGGTGTCAATCAGTCTGCACCAGGGCACGCCCGAGCAGGTGGCACAGATGGTGCTGGACGAAGTGGCCGACATTGGTCTTGCCACGGAATCGCTCAGCGACTTCCCAGACCTGACCACCCTGCCGGCCTACGAGTGGCATCACGTGGTGGTAATGCCTGCCCACCACCCGCTGGCGCAGGTGCCACGGCTCACGCTAGAGCAACTGGCTGCAGAGCCGCTGATTTCCTACCACCCATCGTTCACCGGTCGCAAACGCATTGACCAGGCCTTTGCGCAGCGCGGGTTGCACCCCAATGTGGCCCTGGAAGCCATTGATGCCGACGTGATCAAAACTTACACCCGCTTGGGGCTGGGCATTGGGCTGGTGGCGGAAATGGCCGTCAAAGACGACCCCACCATGCAAAGCCAGACGCAAAGCGACTTGGTCTGGCGGCCTGTGGGGCACCTGTTCGGCCCTAACATCGCTCGCATTGCGTTCAAACGGGGCGCGTATCTGAGGCAGTTTGTACTGGCGTTTGCCGAGCTGATTTCAGACCGTCTGACGCGCGCCATGATCTTGCAGGCCATTCGCAACCCGGATGACGCCAGCGCCCCCAGCGGCACCGATTACGGCTTGTGAGTCGGTGTGCTCGCTGGCTCGGGCGGGTCGATGTACAGATCGTCCAACTCCAGATCAAGACTGAGCACAGGCGCCATTTCAGGTAGTGCCTTCATGGGCAGCGTCGCCATCAGCGGCCGACCGTCATCGGCTGTCCCGTGATGCGACGGCGACGACACCATGACTTGGCCATGGTGTGCGGCACGACCGTGGTGATCATCTGTCAGGTCGCGCAAGATGGCGTACAGGAACAGCAGTTCACGATAAACTGGCAGATCGAAGGTATACGACTCTGCGTCCTGACGCATGAGGGAGCGCTCCAACACCTCCAGAGCCTGATCCGGATCAGACCACAAGGCCTGCAAGCGCTCAATGATGCCGGGGTAGTCTTTCAGTTCATGACCATGACTGGGATCTGCATCCCACAGCGGCGCATGGGCATTGAAGCGCAAGTTGAAGTTCATGCGCGTGCGCTCGTAGTCGGTGCGCATACCCTGACGCCGATAGATTTCCAGCAGCTTGAGGAAAGGCATGGGGCTGCTGGCGCTGGTCGTGCGAATGTAGCCCTCCAGCACCTCAATGGCCGACTCGTCCTGCCCCAGGACCAGGAAGAACTCGGCCTGCTGCTCCAGGTCAATCAATTCGTCAACCGACACATCGCGCAAACGCTCTTTCGGTGCTGCAGATACGGGTGCGACAAATGCGGCTGACGCCAGCGCCGACCCACCCTCAGTGGCGATTGAAACCGGGGGAGGCACCGGTGCTGACACGGGCGAGGCAAAGGGCGGCTCTGCGTCGACCTCGGCCACCACGTCATCAATGCTGGACAACAAAATGGCGGTATCACCATCATGGCGAGACAGATCTTCCATCTCCTCCGGGGTCCGAGAAGGCAACCACCCCGATTGTTCGGCCAAGGCCCGCCGCAACACCCGCTCACGCCAGACCAACGCGGCCATCAAGGCCACCACCAAGGCCACCAGGCCGTAAACCACCCCCTGATTGCGTTCAGGCTGAGCCAACTTGCCCTGCAGCCCGGCAACGGCCTCGCTGGCTCGATGGTTGTCGCGGGTTAGCGCATCCAGCCTACGCTCGACTTGTTCCAAGCGGTCTCGGTCACGCGCCAACTCCTCCGGGCTCGCATTCATGGCCTGCCAGATGGCTGAAGCAGCACGGCGTCGCTCTTGAAGCTCCGGGGACGAGGCCTCTTCCTGAGGCAGCGGCACCGACAGGCCCTGAGCCATCTGCAGGTCAGGCGCCACAGCCGCCTCGGTCGCCACCGGGTCCAACTCCAGCCGAGGCACATCCCTGACCTCTGCTGAGGCAGGCTTCTTGGCCGGAGCCCGCATCTGTCGGGGCTCTGATTTTTTGCTGGCCTTGCCGTTTTTCGAGGGCTCCGTCTTCTCGCCACCGGTCAAGGAAAAGCTGGGGGCCTTGTGTCCCAAGCCGCTCGATCGCGAAATCGGATCGCGCACAGCGCGCAACGACGGAGCCCCCCGCGCGCCCACATGAGGCATGGCGTCGGAGGGGTCCTGCCCCGTTGCCGAGGCTGGCTGGCCCGGCACCACCGCCGCGCTAACTGGCGGCTGAACGTCGGGCGGATCGACCAGGCTGACCCACTTGCGCGTGATGCGCGACTGACACCCCACAGTGAGGTACACGGTGACCACCGGCTCGTTGATCAAAGCCGTAGTGCGAATCTGCACCATGGGCGAAGCCGTGCGCCCCAAAGGGGCCACACTGTCGCGCACCGAAACCTGCACGGCAGAAGCTGCCAGTTTGTCGTCGCCAAACTGCACCTCAGCACGCACGCACTCGGGCAACAATTCCTCGCCCGACTCCAGGCGCACCGAGACCGACACGGACAGCGTGTCGCCCAAGATGGCTCGAGTAATGGGGCGCCCCAGCCCCATGCCACTGACTGGGCCAGACCATGCCCAGATCACCAGTGCGGCAGGAACCGCCAGTACGCCCCGCGTGAACTTATTCATGTGGGTGCTTCATTGACTTTGATTTTGACTCTAGCATGTGGTCCTTGTATTCCATTGGACGGGAAGCCCCCGGGAAACCCGCCAATTTGTGTTGGATTCACCACCCTCTGGCATGACCACCGAACTGCTGACCGAACGCCACGGCGCCACCCTGCTGATCACACTCTCTGGCCCAGCTACCCGCAACGCCCTGGCACGCCAGGTGTTCGCCGCTGGCATTGAAACCCTGAACATGGCCGAGTCCAACCCCGACGTCACAGCCGTGGTACTGACGGGTGCGGGCGGCCATTTTTGCAGCGGCGCCGATTTGCAGCATTTGAAGCAGCAACGGCACAACCTGGTGGCCCAAGGCGCACAGATCGAAGACTTTCACCAATGGATCGAAGCGCTGCGCAGCTTTCCCAAGCCAGTGATTGCGGCAGTGGAAGGCATGGCTGCTGGTGGAGGCATGGCTTTGGCCCTGGCTTGCGACCTGATCGTGGCTTCAGAAACTGCACGCTTTTGCGCCCACCCCACGCTGGCGGCCATGCCACCGGAAGGCGGCCTGAGCCACACCTTGGTGCGCACAGTGGGGCGCGCTCGTGCTCTCGAAATCATGTGGCACACGGGGAACGTGCCAACCCAGCAGCTTCAGCAGTGGGGCCTGGTGCAACGCCTCACTCCAACGGGCCAAGCCCAAACCCAGGCTTTGCGCTGGGCAGAAGAGCTGGGGCAGTTGCCGCCCAGCGTAATGGCCAGCATCAAGGAATTGGCCAACGACGCCGCCCTTTCGGCATTGCGTGCGCAGATGAATGCAGAAAAACAGCACGCCCTGATCAACCTGGCGCAAGGTCAGATTCCCGGCTTGATTCCAGATTGAGCGGATCAGGCTGCGGTTTGCAAGGCCGTTTCGCGCAAGCGACGAACAGCCACTTCAAACAGGTCAGCGGCCTGCTTGAGCACTTGAGGGTCGATGTCATCGCCCGCCATGCGCACCGTCAACATGCCTCGGTTCACGGTAAGCACCAGCATCAACTCGTCAGTCCACCAGGAGTTGGCGGCTTCTTCGAATGCCGCGATCAGGCTCGAATCGAGCCACAACTGCGACACCTCGACGGCATTGGACAAGATCACGAAGCGCTTGCCCAAGGTGGACGACTGAGGCGTATCCACCTGCGGATGCATGGCCAGCCAGCGCATTTCATCTGGCAAGCTGTTGTCGATCTGGGTCTGCATGTCATTGGTGAAACGGCTGAACACATCGGTTTCCAGCGTTTGCGCCAATGCCCGGGTCAGCATGACCACCTGCACATCGTGCGGCATGCTGGTTTCACTGCGAAAGCGCAGTTCTTTCCCAGGGATGTAGACCCGACGCTGCGAATCACCCCATTCGACTCGCCAGCCGCGTGTGGTTTCGACCACGTAGCCCGATACTCGCCCCGAGACATGCTTGAATGCGTGCCCTTCAGCCTTGGCCCAAGCTGCCAGCACACCACCCTGGTCCACCCCTTTCGAGGAAGATCCGATCCATTTCTTGATAGATGCAAACATGGCGCGCAACCCCTGCCCCAATTCTTATGAAAAGATCATAGTGGACTTTCAATAGCCTGACAGCCCTCGCGCACCCTGAAAGCACAACACCGGCTCAAGGCCGGTGTTGTGATTCAAATCAGCAAGCTGACAGTGAAGTCTGGGGGATCAGTGAGCCCACAGCCACATCTTGGTGCCTTGCATGTCGATGTTCTTGATTTCCAGCGAGCCGTAGGACTTGTCGCTGTTGCCGTTTTTGATCGAGTCGATCTTCACAGTTGGGGTCAAACGCCGATCAAGCTTTGCGTTGGGAAACGCGAACTGAACAGCATCTGCTCCGCCATTTTCTGGGTCATAAACGGGCACGCCAGTCGAATTACCAAAAGCGTCGTAGGTATCGTACAGCAGCTTATTGGCCTGTTTGATAGCCTGAACCGAGCCCACGTACGGAGTCATGGATGTGATTGTGGAACTCACCAGCGTTTCACCGTTGATCACGTCAATGGTCTGAACAAACAGACCAGTAATGTGGATACCGTTGAAAGACACAGAACCGCCGGTGGCGTCAGTGTCAGTCCACTTGAAAGAACCGATATTGATGTTCAGGTCACCGCCGATGGTCACGCCATCTTGACCGGTCACCGCACTCAGCTCAGCATCATCAACCACGGCTGCCGCGTGAACGGACACACCCAACAAGGACAGGGCTGCTGCAGCCACAATGCTCTTGATCTTTTGCATGCTTCTCTCCACTCAATCTTGAAAGGCCACTCTTTTTGAAACACCTGGCAGGCCATCGTTCTAAGTCTTGCGACTTGCCGGGCTTGTCAAGTTGAGTGAACTGTAGAGAGAGCGGGCGCCCCCACCGTATCGCGTTTACCTTAGGCCTCCGCATGGCAGGGCATATTTCACGCAAGTTTTTGGCGCAAAAATATCACGCCAATCACAAACCAAACAAAACCACAAGAGCACTTTCACCACCAACATCACCACACACCCCACCCAGCATGAGGGGGCGCTCGCGGATTGATCCTGGACTCGGTAAAAACGCGTAGCGGAAAAATTTGGCCTGTCCGGAGGGACTCGAACCCCCGACCTATTGCTTAGAAGGCAATTGCTCTATCCAGTTGAGCTACGGACAGCCGAAGCAGCGAGTTTACCGCGAGCGCCACCTAGACAGCAGCAAGGCGTTGCTCACCACACTCACGGAACTGAAAGCCATGGCAGCCCCCGCCACCATGGGGTTCAAGCCCCCCAGAGCCGCCAGCGGAATGCCCAACACGTTGTAGCCGAAGGCCCAGAACAGGTTCTGATGGATCTTGCTTGTGGTTCGGCGCGAAATATCCAACGCAGAAGCAATCAACAAGGGGTCGCCGCGCATCAAGGTGATACCCGCTGCATGCAAGGCGACATCGGTGCCGCCCCCCGGATTGGCCATGGCCATGCCCACGTCGGCCGCAGCCAACGCGGGCGCATCGTTGAGACCATCACCTACCATGGCCACGACCACCCGACCACCCTGGGCATTTCGCTGCAATTCACGCACACGATCGGCCTTGTCATTGGGCAACACTTCGGCAATGACCCGGCTGATGCCCAACTGGCGCCCCACGGCCTCGGCCGCCCCTCGGTTGTCACCCGAAATCATGACGGTATCAATGCCCAGCGCATGCAGCGCAGCGACAGCCTGAGCCGCCCCCGGTTTGATCTCATCGCCAAACGACAAGCCTGCACGCACCACACCGACGCCCGACTCGTCCAGCGTCATCAACCACGACACCGTGGCCCCCTTCTGTTGCTGCTGCGCAGACCAGTCCCGCCAATGCGGAGGCAGGCCATCACCACACAGTTCACCCATCCAGCGAGTGCTACCCAATGCCCAGTTCTGGCTCCGCTCACCCTGCCCCAGGCTGCCACGCACCCCACGCCCTGCCACGGCTTGTATATCGCGGGCGGCATCAACAGGCTGCTCAGCCGCCTGGATTACCGCCAGCGCAAGGGGGTGCTCGCTGCCCGCTTGCAGTGCCGCCGCAACCGACAACAACTCAGCCCTTGCACCCGCATCGGCGCCGGGAGACGCCTGCAGATCAAGCAAGGTGGGGCGACCCACGGTGAGCGTGCCTGTCTTATCAAACGCGACCACTTTGACGCGGTGCGCTGTTTCCAGCGCTTCTGGGTCTTTTATAAGGATGCCGCTGCGCGCCGCCGCGCCCGTGCCCGCCATGATGGCCGCCGGCGTGGCCAGACCCAAGGCACAGGGGCAAGCGATCACCAGCACAGCAACAGCCCGAATCAGCGCCTGATCAACCGGCACCCCAACCCACATCCATCCCAACCAGGTCAGCAAGGCCACAACCAGAACGGTGGGCACAAACACAGCAGACACGCGATCAACCACGCGCTGGATGGGGGCCTTGGTAGCCTGGGCCTCCACGACACGCCGGATGATTTGCGCCAACATGGTCTGCGCCCCCACGGCGGAGACCCTCATGAGCAGTCGCCCCTCCGCATTGATGGCACCCCCGGTCACCTTGTCTCCCACGGCTTTGCTGACAGGCAAGGGTTCGCCTGTCAGCATGGCTTCGTCCACATGGCTGCTGCCATCCGTCACGACACCATCAACAGGAATGCGCTCGCCTGGACGGACCACCAGCAAATCCCCCACCACAACCTGAGCCACCGGCACTTCAACTTCACCTTGTGGCCCCAGGCGCCGCACAGTGTCCGGACGCAGCGCCTGCAAGGCACGAATGGCCAAGGTGGTCTGGCGCTTGGCGCGCGCCTCCAGCGCCTTGCCCAGAAGCACCAGGGTGATCACCACCGCGGCGGACTCGAAATACAGCGGCGGCTGGGCATGAGCCCCTGCGTGCGCCTGACCATGCACAGTTTCACCCGCCACACCATGGCGCCACCACAACCAAACCGATAAACCCCATGCCGCCGTGGTGCCCAAGGCCACCAACTGATCCATGTTGCCACTACGGTCTTTGAGCGCCGACCAACCCGCCTTGTAAAAGCGCCAGCCCAGCACGAACTGCACCGGCGTAGCCAGCACAAACTGAACCCAGGCAGGCCAGAAATCGTGACGCCCCCACAGCATGGGCAACACCATGGGCACACTGGCCACCAAACCCAAAGTCACCGCCCCCCAGACCTCCCACCAGGTTTGGGAGGATTCCTCCAGCGGGGCGTCTTGCGATTGCAGATGCGCTTCGTAGCCTGCATCCTGCACAGCCGACACCAGTGCAGCGGGGTCAAATTCGCAAGCCTGGGCGTCCAGCGAAATGGCTGCCGTTTCCGTCGCAAAGTTGACCTGCGCCTGCGCCACCCCCGGCACTTTCCGCAGCGCTCGCTCAACCCGATTCACGCAGGCAGCGCAGGTCATACCCCGCACGGCCAACTGAAAACTGGCACCGTCTTGCGGCGGCTGAAGATGTAAAGATGTTTCAGACATAGCAAAACCCGGAAATTCGGATAACAATCAGCCTAAGTATCACCCTTGCCATGATGTCAAGGTCAAGCCCTTGACCTTGACACCGGGAGAAGCTTGATACTGCGGCGGCCATACACTCCGCCGCCAAGAAAGGATCCGCCATGAGCTCGACTCAAACCCATCAACTGCAAGTCAAGGGCATGAGCTGCCAGCACTGCGTCAAGGCTGTGACCAAAGCCATTCAGCTTCAAGACGCACTGGCTTCGGTGACCGTGGACCTACCGCAAGGTCAGGTCGTTGTTCAATCCACGCTGTCGCGCGCGGCTGTCGCGCAGGCGATCACGGAAGAAGGCTATGAAGTCCAAAACTGAAACCATTGCAGACGTCAACATTGGCGAAGCCTCGCGCATCACCGGCATCTCGCAAAAAATGATCCGCCATTACGAAAGCCTCGGGCTGATGGCGAATCTGCCTCGCACCGATTCCGGCTATCGCCTCTATGGTGAAGATGCACTCAACACCCTGCATTTCATTCGCCGCGCCCGCGATCTGGGGTTTGGCATTCCCGAAATCGGTCAACTGGTCGACCTGTGGCAAAACCGCCGCCGCAGCAGCGCCACGGTCAAGAAAATGACCGAAACACGCATTGACGAGTTGCAGCAACGCATTGACGCACTGGAAACCATGAAGCGCAGCCTGCAGCAATTGGCCAAGCAATGCAGCGGCGACAATCGCGCCGCTTGCCCGATTCTGGAAGACTTGGCCAGCGACAGCAAGAAGGGCAAGGGCAAGAAGGCCGCGAAAAAGGCTTGATCAGGCCCGCATCCAGGTTTCGGCGCGCTGGCTGAGTTCAGTCAGCGCGGCATAGAACCTGGCCACATGGATGCCATCAACCACCCCGTGGTGAACCTGCACCGCCACGGGCATGGTTCCCACCCCATTGATGCCCGAATACTGCCCCAGCGTGATGACGGGGATGTAGCCATACAAGGGCTCGTAAGGATGGGTGAACGCTGTGAAGCGGAACCAGGGAATGCTGGTGATGAAGAACATCTGGTGCTTGTCGCCCACACCCAGATCGGGCTCGACCCGCACAGCGGCCATGCTGGCAAGGGCATGGTCTCGGTAGCTGGGGTAGTGTGGGTCGAAGCGTGAGTCGCAAAACGAGAAGAGATCGTCTTCGCGCGCCACGGTGTAGCCCGGATGCACGCAGTCGTATTCGTACAGCACGCCATCGATGACGCGATGGCGGAATTCAGGCACCGCATTGACCGCTCTGGCCACGGCATAGCTCATGGCCACAAAAAATGACTCACCCAGCTCTTCGGCCATGCGCTTGATGCCCGACACCTCCACCTCGCAGGTGGTGCTGAACTGAGGCATGAGGCGGTCGTTGAAGGCCTGGAAGATGTCTCGCCGCTTGTAGCTGGCCAGATCAACGGCGGTCTTGCCCGACATATTGTTTTCCCTCCTGGAAAAACAAAACGGGTTAGCACCCAAAGATGCTAACCCGTCAGTTTTTTGGTCGGGGCGGTGGGATTCGAACTCACGACCCTCTGCTCCCAAAGCAGATGCGCTACCAGGCTGCGCTACGCCCCGAAGAAGAAAGAGTATAGCGCAAATTCACATCAAGATGCAATCTGTGTCCAAGCTTTTTCAAGTCGCTTGATGCTGACAGGCTGCGGAGTGCGCAACTCTTGTGCAAACAGGCTCACGCGCAGCTCTTCCAACAGCCAACGGAACTCGTCGGTTCGGGCATCGAGCACGCCTTTGAGATCAGCCAATCGCCTGATGTAGCGCTGGTCCAGCGGCCGCAACTCGGTCATGCGCAGGGCATCACGAGCGGGGTCGCCTTTGAGCTTTTCCAGGCGCAGCGTGATGGCCTTCAGGTAGCGTGAGAAGTGTTGCAATTGCGCATACGGGGTTTGCGTCACAAAGCGTTTGGACATCAAACGTTGCAATTGCCCTGCAATGTCGTCGGCCACGTCTTTGGGCGGCTTGGCATCTTTCAGCTTGCGCGCAGCGGCGGCGTATTCCACCAAGATGCTGCCGGCCAGGCGCGCCACTTCCTGGGCGATCAGGTTCAGGCGCGTGCGGCCCTCTTCCACCCGCGCCTTGAAGCTGGCGGCATCGGTGGGCAAGGGGTCCGCCAGATAGGCGCGATCCAGCGCCACGTCGATGATCTGATCGCGCAACTCGTCGGCTGTGCCCAGGCTCATGAAAGCCATGGCCATTTTTTGGAGATCAGGAATGTTCTTTTCCAGATACTTCAGCGGTTCTTTGATCTGCAAGGCCACCAGTCGACGCAGGCCGGCACGGTGCTTGGCTGCGGCCACATCGGGCTCGTCAAAGATGTCGATTTCAACGTGTTGCCCCTTGTCGATCAGGGCAGGAAAGCCGATGAGGGTGTGACCACCTCGTTGAATTTCCATCAGCTCGGGCAGCTCGCCAAATGTCCAATCGGTGAACGTTTGTGTGGCGGCTTGTGGCTTGGGCTGGCTGCTGGGCACTCGCTGAGGGCCTGCGGCCGGCTTGGTCTCAGGCTTGCCCCCCTTAACAGAGGGCGCGGAAGAGATTGCGGCTTCTGCCTCCGCAGGCTGCGCCACAGCCTGCGCCTTCAGAGACGCCAGAGCCTGGAAAGCCCCACGCGCCAGCGAACCCAGTTCAGCCTTGAGCGCAGCCAGGTTGCGCCCCATGCCCAACTGGCGACCATGCTCGTCCACCACGCGGTAGTTCATGAACAAATGGGGCGAGAGCATGTCGAGCTTGAAATCGTTGCGCTTCACGTCCAGTTGGGTCTTGTCGCGCACGGCCTTGAGCAACGCATCCATCAAGCCGCCCTGACCAAAGTCGACCGCCTGAACAAACGCTTCGGCATAGTCCGGCAGTGGCACCAGGCGAGCACGTGGCTTTTGATGCAGGCTCTTGACCAGCGCCAGCACCTTGTCTTTCAACATGCCAGGCACCAGCCATTCGCCGCGCTCTTCGTTGACCTGATTGAGTGCATAGATGGGCACGGTCACCGTCACGCCATCGCGGGCATCGCCGGGTTCGTGCAGGTAGGTGGCCGCGCAATCCACACCGCCCATGCGCACGTATTTAGGGAAGGCGGCACTGGTGATGCCGGCGGCCTCGTGGCGCATCAGCTCTTCACGGCTGAGGTACAGCAGCTTGGGGTTCTCGCGGCTGGCCTGTTTGTACCAGCGCTCGAAGCTGTGGCCGCTCATGACTTCGGGCGATACCTGCGCGTCGTAGAAGGCGTAGATCAATTCATCGTCCACCAGCACGTCTTGTCGGCGCGACTTGTGTTCCAACTGCTCGACTTGGCCAATGAGCTTGCGGTTGTGCGCCAGGAAGGGCAAGCGGGTTTCCCACTCGTGTCCGACCAGGGCTTCGCGGATGAAGATCTCACGCGCCTCGCGAGCGTTGACCAAACCAAAGTTGACGCGCTTATTGTTATAGACCACCAGGCCATACAAGGTGGCGCGCTCGAGCGCCACGACCTCGGCCGCTTTCTTTTCCCAATGCGGTTCGAGCAACTGCTTTTTGAGCAAATGACCGCCCATCTGCACCAGCCAGGGCTGTTCGATGTTGGCAATGCCACGGCCATAGAGCTTGGTGGTTTCGACCAGTTCGGCCGCCAAAATCCAGCGACCCGGCTTCTTGCTCAGGTTGGCACCAGGGTGCTTCCAGAACTTGATGCCACGGGCACCGAGATACCACTCGTCTTCGTCGCTCTTGCAGCCCACGTTGCCCAACAAGCCTGACAGCAGTGACAGGTGCACCTGCTCGTAAGTGGCCACAGCCGTGTTCAGACGCCAGTTGTGTTCGGCCACCACGGTATGCAGTTGTGAATAGACATCTTTCCACTCGCGCACGCGGCGCGGGTTGATGTAGTTGTCTCGCAGCAGGGCTTCGTACTTGCGGTGGCTGAGCTTGTGTTTCTCAGGTTGACCCGGCTCGTGGTGGCCATGCCCGCCACGAGAGTCATCCAGCCACTTCCACAGCTTGATGGTGCCCATGAACTCGGACTTTTCGTCATCAAACTGCTTGTGCTTCTGGTCTGCCTGCTGCTGCTGGTCGATGGGGCGGTCGCGCACATCTTGCACGCTCAAAGAGGCAGCAATGACCAGCACCTCGGCCAAGGCTTGACGGTCTTTCGCCTCCAAAATCATGCGGCCCACGCGGGGGTCCAGTGGCAGCTTGGCCAAGGTCATGCCCAAGGGCGTGATCTCGTTGTTGTCGTCAACCGCGCCCAGTTCATTGAGCAGCTGGTAGCCGTCGGCAATCGCTTTGCGCAACGGCGGCTCGATGAAGGGGAAGTCTTCCACATGGCCCAGATGCAGCGACTTCATCCGCAGAATCACACCGGCCAGCGAGCTGCGCAGGATTTCGGGGTCGGTGAAGCGCGGGCGGGCGTTGAAGTCTTTCTCGTCGTACAGGCGAATGCAGATGCCATTGGCGACCCGGCCGCATCGGCCCGCACGCTGGTTGGCCGCCGCCTGGCTGACAGGCTCGACCTGCAGTTGCTCGACCTTGTTGCGGAAGCTGTAGCGTTTGACCCGCGCCTGGCCCGCGTCGATCACGTAGCGGATGCCCGGCACCGTCAGCGAAGTTTCGGCCACGTTGGTGGCCAGCACGATGCGCTTGGGGCCGCCGGTCTGGAAGACGCGGTCCTGCTCTTGCTGGCTCAAGCGGGCAAACAGGGGCAGCACTTCGGCCACGGTGCGGTGCTCGGCCAGGTGCTTGCGCAGGTGGTCAGAGGCTTCGCGGATTTCGCGCTCGCCGGGCAAGAAGACCAGGATGTCGCCCTGCCCGCCCGAACCCGCCTCGCGCCACAGTTCATCCACCCCATCGGCGATGGCTTCATTCAGGCCGTATTCGCGGCTTTCTTCAAAGGGGCGATAGCGTTGTTCGACCGGGAACAGGCGACCCGACACCATGATGACTGGCGCCGGCCCCTTGGCCGATTCAAAGTGCTTGGCAAACCGGTCGGCATCAATCGTGGCCGAGGTAACGATGATCTTCAGATCGGGCCGACGCGGCAACAACTGGCGTAGGTAGCCCAGCAGGAAATCAATGTTCAGGCTGCGCTCATGGGCCTCGTCAATGATGAGGGTGTCGTAGGCCTGCAGATCCGGGTCGCCCTGGGTTTCGGCCAGCAAGATGCCGTCGGTCATCAGCTTGACGCTGGCGCCAGGCTGCAGCCGATCCTGGAAGCGCACCTTGTAGCCCACCACTTCACCCAGGGGCGAGTTCAACTCTTCGGCAATGCGCTTGGCCACGCTGGAGGCGGCAATGCGGCGCGGTTGCGTGTGGCCGATCAGCTTGGGCCGCAAATGGCGCGGTGTTTTCTGGCCCGGCTGCGCCTGGGGGAGACGCGGCTGGCCCCAACCGCCCCGGCCCATGGCCAACGCGATCTTGGGCAACTGGGTGGTTTTACCCGAACCCGTTTCACCGCAAACGATGATGACCTGATGCTCGCGCAAGGCAGCTTCGATCTCGTCGCGTTTGCCGCTGACAGGCAGCGACTCGGGGAAGGTAATGGGGGGGGAAGTAGCAGACATGGCTCAAGCGATGGGCAAGAGCGCGATTATCCCCACTCCCCGGGGAGGGCACGAGGTTTCGTGCTCAGTAGGTGGTCACTGCCGTCAAACGGCTTTGCATCTCGTCTAGCGAAATTTGCTCGATCACGTGTCCCAGAATCCATTCATGCCCAAATGGATCGCGAATCAGGCAGGCCCGTTCGCCGTAATACTGGTCGGATGGCCCTCGTAACATGGTAGCCCCTGCCGATACGGCCATGGAAGCCAGTTCATCCACGTTGTTCACATGCAAATGGAAGGCGCAACCGACCTGCCCAGCCTGCGGCCCGAGCAAACCGTACTCTGGGTACTCTTCCGACACCTGCAGCACGGTGTTACCCAATTGCAGCTGCACGTGCCCAATGCGCCCGTTCGATTCGGTCAGACGAAACAACTCCACCGCCCCGAACACGGCTTTGTAAAACTCGATGGCGTCTGCGGCTCCCTTGACCCGCAGATAAGGAAAAAATTCCTTCACTGGTCCAGTCGATAGGTTCACGGCGAATGTCCTTTGTTTAGATTCTTGTCGTGGGAAACAAACCACCTGACGGCAGTAGGCCACAGCCCCTGCATTTCGATCAATGAAATACTGAGCCAAATACCGGCCCATTCACCTCCGCCATTTACATTTACGATGATGGCTTGGCGCCCGAGCGTTCGGGCCTTTTGCTCAGCCTGTTGCTTAGTGAGGCAGTTCACCCCGTGATGGACCTGGTCTTTCCCCATACTTTCGTGCCGTGGTTTCGCTCCGTGGCACCCCATATCCACTCGCATCGTGGCAAGACGTTCGTGGTCGGTCTATCCGGCGAGCTGATTGCGGCCGGCAAGCTGGAAAACTTCGTTCAAGATCTGGCCCTGATGCAGGCCATGGGCATTCGCATTGTGCTGGCCCACGGTTTTCGCCCGCAATTGGAAGAACAGTTGCGAGCCAAGGGGCACAGTTCCAAATTCAGCCACGGCATGCGCATCACTGATTCGGTGGCGTTGGACTGTGCCCAAGAAGCAGCCGGTCAACTGCGCTACGAAATCGAGGCAGCGTTTTCTCTGGGCTTGCCCAACACGCCCATGGCTGGCGCCTCGGTGAGTGTCATTTCTGGCAACTTCGTGACGGCCCGTCCCGTGGGCATCGTCGACGGCGTGGACTTCATGCACACCGGCCTGGTCCGCAAAATCGATGCCGTGGCGGTGCGCCGCGCCATCGACACCGGCGCGCTGGTGATGCTGTCACCCTTCGGTTTCTCGCATACCGGCGAGGCGTTCAACCTCAGCATGGAAGACGTGGCCACCAGCGCGGCCATTGCCCTGCAGGCAGACAAGTTGATTTTCGTGACCGAGGTTCGCGGCATTTTGCAAAGCATTGTGCAAGACCCGGCCCGAGCCAAGGAACTGGAAGCAGCCCAGAACGACCCCGAAGTGGAAGTGGACCAGGAACTGGCCCTGATGGACGCCAAGCGCCTGCTGGCCGCCCTGCCCAACCCCTTGCAACCCACCGATACGGCCTTTTACCTGCAACATGCCGTGAAAGCCAGCGAAGGCGGTGTGGAGCGGGTACACATCATTCCATTCTCGGTAGACGGCGCCTTGCTCATGGAGGTGTTCACCCACGATGGCGTGGGCACCATGATCGTCGATGAGAAGCTGGAGAGCCTGCGTGAAGCCACGCCTGACGACGTGGGCGGCATTCTGCAGCTGATTGAACCGTTCGAGAAAGACGGCACCCTGGTCAAGCGAGACCGCACCGAGATCGAACGCGATGTGTCGCAATACACCGTGATCGAGCACGACGGGGTGATCTTTGGCTGCGCGGCACTCTACCCCTTCCCCGAGGCCTCGACCGCCGAAATGGCCGCCCTGACAATTTCACCTGCCGTGCAAGGTCAAGGCGATGGCGAGAGAATTCTGAAACGCATCGAGCAGCGGGCTCGCGCCATGGGCCTGTCGACCTTGTTTGTGTTGACGACCCGAACCATGCACTGGTTCATCAAACGCGGCTTTGCCCCGGTGGACCCCGACTGGTTGCCCGAGGCCCGCAAACGCAGCTACAAATGGGACCGGCGCTCGCAAGTGCTGGTCAAGAATCTGAAGTAAACCTACTGGAACATCAAAATGGCACGCACCATTCACTGTAAGCACCTCGACAAAGAAGGCGAAGGCCTGGACTTCCCTCCCTACCCCGGCGAACTGGGCAAGCGCATTTACAACGAGATCAGCAAAGAAGCCTGGCAGATGTGGATCAAGCACCAGACCATGCTGGTCAATGAAAACCGCTTGAGCCTGGCTGACGCCCGCGCCCGCCAATACCTGGCCCGCCAGATGGAGCAGTTCTTCTTCGGCGCCGGCGCCGAGCAGGTGCAAGGCTACGTGCCGCCCACAGAAGGTTGAGTCCTCGCGCGGCCTGCGCAGACCTACCAAGGAAACGCCACCGCAACGGGTGGCGTTTTGCATTCGTGCCCCAAAAATCAGGCATCAGCCTTGGCGACGACGCACCAGTACACCCAAGGCGCCCAGGCTGGCCAAGACCAATGCGGCGGACTGGGGTTCTGGCACTGGCGTGATGTTCAGATTGCCCCCATAGCTGCCGCCAAATGCGCCAGCGATCGTGCCTCGAAACTCCAGTACATAGCTTGCGCCTGCTTCCAGAGGCACATCGTCAAACAGGACCGCCGTGCCATTGAAGCCGGGTGCGGCCAGGGCCGTCGAAGTCCATGGCGTGATCAAGGCACCGGCGTCAGGCTGGCCCGTGGTCAGGGAAGACAGCCCAGCATTCAACTTGTACAACCGGGCAGCAAAGTTCTGAAGGGACAGGAAGCTGCCCAGGTCCAAGGTCACCGCAGCGGCGTTGAAATTGGCTTGAGGCGCCTGCGGCAGGGTGAAAACGAAGTCGTCGTAAAAGTAATTCGCCCCATCGATCTGAGTGGTGGTCACAGTCGCGCCGTCTTGTGAGACGAAGCCCGCTGATGCCGATCCAGAAAACGAATTGCCGACACTGTGGGTGAAAGGCACCGTCACGTTACCGTAGTTGGCAACGACATGATTGGCAGGTGCAGCGATTGCGCTGGCGCAAGCCATCAAAGCCACCCCGGCCAAGGCAGTAACACGAAGCGAAACCATAGGAAGACCTCCCTTGTTTATGTGAGGTCCATCCTAGAAAAGCCGCATGTCAGGCGTGAGGGGGCAGGACGATGCCAGCGTGGGCCGAACGGAAGATGCCCCGCGTCAGCTCACGTCAGGCAAGGTGGTCAGGCCGGCATCAGGAAGTCACGGCTGATGCCGTAGCCCAGATCGCTGACGCGGTCGAGGAACTGTGTCAGGTAGGCATGCAAGCCGGTGGCCATGATCTCTTCAATGCGTCCGTATTGCAGGTCAGCCCGCAAGCGCCCGGCGCGGCGCAGGGTGTCGTCGCTGTGGTCATTGGCCACCGATTGCAAGTTGGACACCACCTCGTTCATGCAAGCCAGCAGCGAGCGAGGCATGTCGGGGCGCAAGATGAGCAGTTCGGCCACTTTCTCTGGCCGGATCACGTTGCGGTAGACCTTGCGGTACACCTCGAAGCCCGACACGCTGCGCAGCACCGCTGACCAGTGATAGAAGTCGACCTCCTTCGTCTCGCTGTCGAGCCCGGAGCCGAAGAACTCGGTGTTGCGGGCGTGGAATTTCACATCCAGCAGACGAGCGGTGTTGTCGGCTCGCTCCAGGAAGGTGCCAATGCGCTGGAAATGGAAGGCTTCGTCTTGCAGCATGGTGCCCAGCGTCACACCGCGCGACAGGTGCGAGCGGAACTTCACCCACTCGAACAACTCGCCAGGGTCGCGGGCCAGCGCGCCGCTCTTGATGAGCCGGTTGAACTCCAACCAAGTCTGGTTCATGGTTTCCCAGACTTCGGTGGTCAAGGCCCCCCGCACGGCACGCGCGTTTTCACGTGCCCCGCGCAGGCAACTGAGGATGCTGGAGGGGTTGCGTGACTCCGCCACCATGAATTCCATGACGTTGCGGGCCGAAACCTCCTTGTGTAAGCGCGCATAGTCGTCAGTCAGTTCGCTGATACTGAGCAGCCCGCGCCAGGCTTGTTCGGCGGCCTCGGCCGACTGAGGCAGCAGCGAGGTCTGGTAGTTCACGTCCAGCAAACGTGCGGTGTTTTCAGCACGCTCCATGTAGCGCGCCATCCAGAAGAGGTGGTCTGCGGTGCGTGACAGCATGGGCTTGGTCTCCAGATTCGATACGGTACGGTGGGCCTGTGCAAAGTAGGCAGGCAGGTGTTGCTCGATGCGGTCGTTGAACATGGTCAGCCCTCCAGCACCCAGGTGTCTTTGGTCCCCCCGCCTTGTGAGCTGTTCACAACCAGCGAGCCTTCTTTGAGGGCCACACGTGTGAGGCCGCCGGGCACCATCTGAACCGTTTTGCCCGACAGTACGAAGGGCCGCAGGTCAATGTGCCGGGGCGCAATACCCGACTCCACAAAGGTGGGACAGGTCGACAGCGACAGTGTGGGCTGGGCAATGTAGTTCGAAGGGTTGGCCAGCAAGGCTTTGCGAAAGTCTTCGATTTCCGCCTTGGTGGAAGCCGGCCCCACCAGCATGCCGTAGCCCCCAGCCCCATGCACTTCCTTGACAACCAGGTCACCCAGGTGGTCCAAGGTGTACTGCAAATCGTCCTTTTCCCGGCAGATGTAGGTGGGCACGTTCTGCAGGATCGGTTTTTCGCCCAAGTAAAACTCGATCATTTTGGGCACGTAGGGGTAGATCGACTTGTCATCGGCAATGCCCGTGCCAAAGGCGTTGGCCAAGGTCACATTGCCGGCCCGGTAGGCTCGCAGCAGACCGGCCACACCCAGGGTGGAATCCTTGCGGAAGACCTCGGGGTCCATGAAATCGTCGTCGAGGCGGCGGTAGATGACATCGACGCGCTGCGGGCCGCGTGTGGTGCGCATGTAGACGAAGTCGTCCTTGACGAACAGGTCTTGCCCTTCCACCAACTCAATGCCCATTTGCTGGGCCAGGAAGGCATGCTCGAAGTAGGCCGAGTTGTACATGCCTGGCGTGAGCACCACTGCGGTGGGCTCATTGACCCCATTGGGAGCCATGGCTCGCAGGGTGTCGAGCAGCAAGTCGGGGTAATGCGCAACCGGGGCAACGCGGTGTTCGGCGAACAAGTCGGGGAACAGGCGCATCATCATCTTGCGGTTTTCCAGCATGTAGCTGACGCCGCTGGGCACGCGCAGGTTGTCTTCCAAAACGTAGTAGGTGCCCGACCCATCGGGGTTGGCTGCCCGCACGATGTCGATGCCAGCAATAATGGAGTAAATGCCCCCCGGTACCTTGAGCCCGACCATTTCCTTGCGGAACTGGGCGTTGTTCAACACCGGCTCGGCAGGCACCACACCAGCCTTCAAGATTTCCTGGCCGTGATAGACGTCGTTCAAGAAGAGGTTGAGCGCGGTAACACGCTGGCGCAAGCCTTTCTCCATTTCCTTCCATTCCTGACTGGGAATGATGCGGGGAATCAGGTCGAAAGGGATCAGACGCTCAGTGCCGGCGCCGTCTTCATCCTTGTCACCATACACCGCGAAGGTGATGCCGACCCGGCGGAAGATCATTTCGGCTTCTTCACGGCGCGAGGCCATCAACTCCCGGGGTTGGCGAGCCAACCAGCGGTCGTAGCCCCGGTAGTGGTCACGCACCTGGGCGCTGCTTACATGCATTTCGTCAAAGTATTTCATTGACTCTGCCCCTCCGTTGGGGCCCTCGAATAACGCGGTCAGTCTCGTTCATGCATGGACCGTGCCAGCTCCCTGATGACAGCATGGACAAGCACGGTTTTGGGGCTGACGCACGGCGCCCACATGGTCATGCTACGCCCGGATGCATCACCACACCACTGCGGTGCATCAAACCGGTGCTGCCGCTGTTGCCTTCAGTTCACGGGTGGTGACACGCACCAATAAGGTGTGCGCCCCCCCACCCCTGATCACGCCGCGCAGAGGGGTGACGTCGCCAAAGTCTCGCCCTTGCGCCACGCGCACATGTTGTCGCCCTGGAATGCAGGCATTGGTGGGGTCGAGGTCAAGCCAGTCGCCCGCTCCGTTTAGCCCCAGGCCTGGCACCCACACGCTGACCCAGGCATGCGACGCATCGGCGCCCACCAGCGGCGCCTGCCCTGCGGGTGGGGCGGTGAGCAAGTAGCCGCTGACGTAGCGCGCCGCCAGACCGTGAGCGCGCAGGCACGCGAGCATGAGATGGGCAAAGTCCTGGCAGACGCCTTTGCGCTCAATGAAGACATCAAGCACGGGAGTGGAGATGCTGGTGGATGCGGGCGCGTAGTCAAATTCAGCGTGAATGCGCTGCATGAGCTCGATGGCCGCTTCGGCCAGCGGACGATTCGGGCTGAGCGACGGCGCTGCGTACTCGATCAAAGGTTCGAGACGCGGCACATAAGGCGATGGGTAGAGATACTCGCTGGCCGGCTGGAATGGCGCATTGGCGCAATAGCCCAGGCGGGCTCGCACCTCACTGCAGGTGGCGCCCGCACGGGGGTTCAACGTGGCATAGCGATCGCTCACCCACACTTCGCTGCGAGCGACTACGCGCAGTTCTCGGTGCGCGGCATGCAGGGCAAAGTATGCGCGCTGGTTGCCCAGCGCATCGAGCCGATGGCGCAGTTGCTGTGGCTGCGGGCTAACCTCCAGCTCAAAGCGTTGCACGCGCTGGGCCGCGTCCGCCAAGGGTTGGAGGCAGGCCAGGTGATGCGACTGCTCCACGGCCTGCGCGTACCGATACAGGGTTTCGTGCTCGACCGAGAGCAACGTCCAGGAGGGATCGTCTGGGGCGCTCATGGGGTTCCCGTTAGGTGCTGACCATCGAGTCGGTGTGCTCGGCATGCACGAAGTACCGACGCCCCACCTCGTCAGACAGGCGCCAGCCCAACTCGATCAGGGAATGAAGCAAGTGCTGTACGGCCACTGCCCCGGTCACCGGATCGGCCAGTTGAGCCAAGGTCTGTCCCACGCCCTGGGCGGGCAACAAGGCCAACCAATCACCGGTATCACCTGCCTGAACGGGCAGTTTGCTCAACTCCGTGCGCAAACGGCGCAAGATGCAGGCCAGTGCCCGGGGGTTGGTTTCGTCCATCACCAACAAGGCCAGAATGGCGGGCACCTCCAGCCGACGCTGAAAGCGGGCACGGAAGGTGATGGTGCTGTCAAAGAGTTCAAGCAGGCGGTCAAACCCATCGGGTTGCGCCAAGGTGCGGTACGACCAGAACGCCTGCAGGGCCGTGGCGTGATTGACCAGCCGTTCAATGAGTCGCCCCACGGTCAACAGGCGCCAGCCGGGGTCACGGGTCATGCGGTCGGTCTGTGCCCCAGTCACGGCAGCGAGTTGCAGCCCCAATCGATCCAGCGCTGGCTGGATTTGATCGAGAGACGCCACTCCGGCGGGTGCGTCTTGCGACGACCGATCCAGCGACTGAGTGAATTCGGCCCCCAGGGCACGCAACCAGCGGGCATGCTCGGCAGACAGGCGGTCGCGCAAGATCTGGGCGGAACGATCGAGTGCCGACAAGTTGTAGGCCAGGCTATAGGCCCCCTGCTTGGCTTGGGCATCGCTCAGGGCGTCCAGCAAGGCTCGCTCGAACACCCGTGGAGCCTGCATGAGATAGGGTGTGCCTGTGGGCACCAAGCCATGGTGGTCGGCCAATTCGGACACGGCCTGTAAAACCGAATCGTGGGGTTTGTCGTCACCAGATGGGAGGTCTTTGATGGTTTGCAGCAAGCGCAATTGCTGTTCGCACCGCTCGGTGTAGCGCCCCATCCAGAATAGGTTCTCCCCCGTGCGGCTGGACACGGGGCGTTGGCGCTGGGCCAGTTCATCGCCGCGCACGGAGGTCGGCATCATGGAAAAGGTGTCAACGTGGCCGTCGGTCAACACCCAGGTGTCCAGCGAGCTGCCGCCCTGCTGCATCGACATGGGTCCGGTCTCGCGGTTGGCAATGCGAGTCATGCCCCCCGGCAGAACCTGCCAACCACCCCTCCCATCTGACAAGGCATACACACGCAAGGCCGCGCTGCGCATGTGCACTTGACCCGCCGACCAGACCGGGGCCTGGGCATAGGGCACGAAGCTCTGCACGGTGTAGGCGGCGGGGTCGAGCTCAATGCAATCACGCCAGGCCTTCAAGGCGTCGCCACTCAACTGGTTGCCCAGCACCACTTCGCCGCCTCTTGGGTAGCTGTGGCGAATGACCTGCTCTTGCAAACGGGGTTGAATGGCGTGCCAGGCACTGGCTTCGCCACACCACCAGGTGGGCACCGAGGGCAAAGCCAAAGGCTCGCCCAGCAGGTGTTCCGAGAGGGCCGGCAAGAATCCATGCAAGGCGGGCGATTGCAGGAAGCCTGTGCCCAGGGCATTGGCCAGCACGACCTTGCGGGCGCGCACGGCCTGCATCAGACCCGGCACACCCAGGGTGGAGTCTGCCCGCAACTCAAGTGGATCGCAAAAGTCGTCGTCCAGGCGGCGCAACAAGCCGTGAATGGGCTCCAGGCCCTGTACCGTCTTCAGGTAGAGGCTTTCGTCTCGCACGACCAGATCGCCCCCTTCCACCAGGGGCAAGCCCAGATAGCGCGCCAGGTAGGCGTGCTCGAAATAGGTCTCGTTGTAAGGGCCCGGGGTCAGCAGGGCCAGACGCGGGGTTTGGCCGCCTGAGCACTGTTGCGCCAGTTCTGAGAGGGTGTCAACCAGTTGACGGTAGCCGCTGGCCAGGTGCTGAACCTGCAAAGCCCGATAGGCCTCAGGAAACAGGCGAGACACCAGCAAGCGGTTTTGCATGACATAGCCCAACCCGGAGGGGGCCTGTGTGCGCTGAGTGACCACCCACCAGTTGCCATCAGGGCCTCGAGCCAAGTCCAACGCCAGCACGTGCAGGTACACCCCACCGATGGGCTGCACGCCTTGCAGCCCCCGCACATAGCCTGGGTGCCCCAGCACCAGCGCCGAGGGCAGCAAGGCCTGCTTCAGCAGGGTTTGCTCACCATAGGTGTCTTGCAAGATTTGGTTGAGCAAACGCGCACGCTGTGCCACACCCTGCTCCAGCCCTCGCCACTCCGCCGCCGAAAGAATGAGCGGCAAAGCCTCTAGCGACCACGGACGGCTTTGTCCGCCGGGTGCGCTGTACACGTTGTAGGTGATGCCGTCTTCCTGGATCTGCCGCGCCAGCCAGGCCTGGCGACGGGTCAGATCATCCAGAGGCGCACCAAGATGGTTCGCAAAGCGCAACCAAACCGGACGCACGTCGCCATCCTCGTTGCGCAATTCGTCGTAATGCCCCGAGTCGGCAGGCTGGCCGCGTTGCAGCAAGTCCTGCCCGATGGCATCAGACAAATCGGTCTCGTCAAACAAGGGCAGGTTGGAAGCCATGGGCAATCGAGTCACCAGAACATTGTGACGCAAGCAAGACGCGAGCCGCTTGCTTTACCGCTTGGAGAGCTGTTCTTCCAGGCACTGCAACAACTTCGCCACGTTCAAGGGCTTGGTGATGTAAGCCGCAAAGCCCTTCTCGCGCGCAGCGTGAACGCGGTCGGGCATGGCATCGGCTGACAAGGCCACTTTGGGAATGCCTCGGGTGGCGGGGTCGGCATCGAGCAGATCAACCAACTCGAACCCGGTCATGTCGCCCAGATGCATGTCCAGCAAAAGCAGATCGGGGCGATGCTCGCGCACCCGCTCCAAGGCCTGAGCACCGCTGTTGGCCACCACCAGATGCCACGACGGACGCAGCCCCATGATCTGCTTGACCAGAACCACATTGACCTCGTTGTCTTCCACGTACAGCACGGTGGCCGAGCCGGAGGGTTCAGACAAGTCCAGTAACGGGCCATGGTCGGACTGGATGTCTTCCTCGGCGGCTGGCAATTCGACCGTAAAGGTGGTGCCCACCAACGGAACGCTGCGCACCGTCAGATTGCCCCGCATCAGGTCAACCAGGCGTTTGACAATGACCAAGCCAATGCCGGTTCCGTCTATGCCTTTCTGGTCGGCCCCCAGGCGATTGAAGGGTTCGAACAGGTGTTGCTGCTGCTCTGGGGTCAAGCCCATGCCGGTATCGGAAACCTCAATTGAGATGCTTGACCCAAGCTGCCAGGCCCGCACCCTGACCAATCCATCGGGGCGGTTGTACTTGATGGCATTGCTGACCAAATTCACCAGGATCTGACGCAAGCGCACCCGGTCGGCTTGCACCGCCGAGGCCAGTTCGATTTGAGGCCCCGCCAGTTGCACGCGCGAAGACTGGGCCGATTCGGCCACCATGGCCAGTACGTCCAGCACCACGGTGTCAACGTGCACAGGTTCCAGCGAAATGGGCATGTCGCCGGCTTCGATGCGAGACAGGTCAAGCACATCGCTGATGACAGCCAGCAAATGGGCCCCAGACCGCTCGATGAGCTCCACCTTGCGCAACTGCCCTTCGCTGAGGCGGGGTTGGGTATCGATGCGCAACAGTTGGGCAAACCCGATCACGGCATTCAGGGGCGTGCGCAACTCGTGGCTCATGCGCGAGAGAAATTCCGACTTGGCTTGCGAGGCCCGCTCGGCCGTTTCGGCGGCCACCATGGCTTCTTGATACAGCTTGTGCTCGGTGATGTCGGAAATGTAGCCACAGCGCACCTCTTGGCCATCAGGATCGATGCCCGACACCGAATCAGCCGAACACCAGCGTAATTCGCCCTTGCCAGTGCGCACCCTAAACTCACTGTGCAAGCGCCCCGAAGCCTCAATGGCGTCATCTCGCTGCTGGAAGAACTTGTTGAGGTCTTCCGGCACAACTCGGTTGTACAGAGCCCAGGGCGAGGCCAGCGCTTCTTCGGGCGTGCAGCCAAACATGTCGCGCGCACCCTCGCTGACGAACTCCAGCCGCCCGCCTTTGTCGGGCCCGGGGCGGAACACGTAAATCACCCCCGGGAGGTTGTTCGACAACGCCGTCAACAGCGCATTGCGCTGCGTCAGCCAGGCGTCATGCTTCTTGCGCTCGGTGATGTCGGCAAACACCACGTACCAGGCCACGGCGTAGTCGTCCTGGAAACCCGGTTGAAATTGGACCGAAAACCACCGCCCAATCGACCCAGACGCCGGCATACGGCAATCGACCTCGACAGCTCGCTTGTTCCGGGCACTGTCTTGAATGGCCGCATTCATCGGGCCACGGTCTTCTTCAAAAATCAACTCGGCAACCGGGCGCCCCAACAGGGCCTCGCGCGCCAAACCCAACAATTGCGTGGCCTTTTCGTTGATCTCAACGATGGCACCGTCGCGATTCAGGATGGCCTGCGCGGCGGGCGAACGCTGGAAACAATCTAGGTAATCAGGAAGAACTGGACTGGGCATGGTTGAATTTAACCCGAGCAAAGACGGTATGGCAGCCGCCAATCTTCGGTGCAAACCCGAGTTCCTGGCCTGACACTGGCGGGGATGGTCAACCGTTGACGCACCCCATTTTTATAAAAATCCAGAGATTCCATGAACCAAGACGCCCTTGACGCCCTGTTGGACCAGGCTTTCGACGCTATGGATGCTGGGCAAATTCCGCTCGCTCAAAGCCAGTTTCAGCAAATTTTGCAGCACGCCCCGGAACAATTCGATGCCTTGCACATGCTGGGCGTGCTGGCCATGCGGCAGCAGAACTTCCCGCAGGCGGTGGACCTGATTGGCCGCGCCTTGGCGCAAGACCCCGAATTCGCCACCGCGCAGCTCAATATGGGCTTGGCCTGCATGGGAGCCAATCGCCCGCAGCAAGCCGTGCCCCACTTTGAACGCGCACTGGCGCTGGAACCACAGAACAGCCAGGCCCGTAGCGGCTTGATGGCTGCCCGACTGGCTCGCGCCCATGCCCTGCGCGCGGCCGGGCTGCACGAGGCCGCCCTACCGGACTACCAGGCCGCCCTGCCCACTTTCGCGAATGACGCCGCGGGCTGGACCGGCCAGGCCCTGACCCAGGAAGCCCTAGGCCTGCGCGATGCGGCCCAAACCAGCTACCAGCGCAGCCTCGAATTGGACGGCAACCAGATCGCGGCCCTGGTCAATCTGGCTGGCCTGTTGCGCGATGGAGGTCAAGCTGCCGAGGCCGTGTCCCTGTGCCAACGCGCCACCGAGCTGGCCCCAGACCAAGCCGAGGCGCACATGAACCTGGGCAACGCCCACCTCGACCAGGGGGAGCTGCCCGCCGCACGCCAGGCCTTTGCCCGAACCTGCGAACTGCAACCGACCAACCCCGAAGCGCAATGGGCCCTGGGCTGGGTCGATTTGCTGGCAGGCGATTGGGAGCGCGGTTTGCCTCAACTCGAATGGCGGTGGAAAAAGGAGCGTTTCACCAGCCCACAACGTTCATTCAAGCAGCCCCTGTGGTTGGGCGAAACCAGCCCGGCTGGCCAGACCATCTTGCTGCACGCAGAACAAGGCTTGGGCGACACCTTGCAGTTCTGCCGCTACGCCAGCGCTTTGGTGGACCTGGGCGCGCAAGTGGTGCTAGAAGCCCCGGTCGCGCTACTGGGATTGCTGCAACGGCTGCACCCTGCCGTTCGGGTGGTGCCCGCAGGCGAGGCGTTGCCAGCCTTCGACCTGCATTGCCCACTGATGAGCCTGCCTGGCGCCTTCCGATCTCGCCCGGACGATTTATTGGCCCCCCAGGCTTACCTGCGAGCCGACCCACAACGCGCTCGCGCCTGGCAAGACACCTTGGGCCCCCAAACCGCTTTGCGCGTGGGCCTGGTGTGGTCGGGCAATGCCGCCCACAGCAACGACCGCCACCGCTCCCTGCCCTTGAGCACCTTGCTGGCCCACTTGCCTTCGGGCCCGAGTTACCACAGCCTGCAAAAGGAAGTCCGCGAGGCTGATCACCCCATCCTGGCCGCCCAGCCCCAGATTGAGCAGCACGCCGCTCAGTTGCACGACTTTGACGACACCGCCGCCTTGATTGAGCAGATGGACGTGGTCATCAGCGTGGACACATCGGTGGCCCACCTGGCTGCGGCCATGGGCAAGCCCACCTGGATCTTGCTGCCCCACAGCCCTGACTGGCGCTGGCTGATGCACCGCAACGACTCACCCTGGTACCCCAGTGCCAAGCTGTTCCGTCAAACACAACGAGGCCAATGGCGTGAACCGCTGCAAGCCGTGGCGGCCGAATTGGCACGACACGGCCTGCGCCCTTCTAGTGCGTTTTGAGTGCGCGTAAATCCAGCGTCAGCGGATGCTCAATGCCCGCAGGCAAGGGCTTGAGCGTCATCACCCCAGGGGTGTGCCCCATGCGGAAAAAACGCGCCAGACGCCGGCTTTCTGCCTCGTAAGCGTTAACCGGGAAGGTGTCGTAATTGCGTCCGCCCGGATGCGCCACGTGGTACTGGCACCCGCCAATCGAGCGGCGCAACCAAGCATCGACCACATCGAAGGTCAGCGGCGCATCGGGCCCAATGGTGGGGTGCAAGCTGGAAGGCGGTTGCCAGGCTCGGTAGCGCACCCCGGCCACAAACTCACCCACGCGCCCCGTGGGGTGCAAAGGCAAGATGTGTCCGTTCACGGTAATCACGTGTCGGTTGCCGTTCAGCCCCGTTGCGCGCACCTCCAGGCGCTCCAGCGACGAATCGACATACCGAACGGTGCCCCCAGCAGCGCCCTCTTCCCCCATCACATGCCATGGCTCCAGGGCCCCACGCAGGGTCAGGCGCATGCCCGCGGCCGCGATTTCGCCAATGTAGGGAAAGCGGAACTCGAGGTGTGGGGCGAACCACTGCGCATCAAAATCGAAACCCGCTTGGCGTAGTTCGGTCAGCACGTCGGTGAAGTCTTGCTCCACAAAAGCGGGCAGCATGAATCGGTCATGCAATTCGGTTCCCCAGCGCGTGAGACGCTGGGCGCCGTGCCCCTGGTAGGGCTCACGCCAGAACCACGCCACCAAAGCCCGAATCAGCAGTTGCTGCACCAGGCTCATGCGCGCATGGGGCGGCATCTCGAACGCGCGCAACTCCAGCAGGCCCAACCGTCCGGTCGGCCCGTCGGGCGAATACAGCTTGTCGATGCAGAACTCGCTGCGGTGGGTGTTGCCCGTGGCATCGATCAGCAAATTACGCAAGGTGCGGTCAATCATCCAGGGCGGGCATTGCCCCCAGATGGCCTCTTGGCGTTCCACCTCTCGCAACCCGATTTCCACTTCGTAGACCTGATCCGTGCGGGCCTCATCCAACCGCGGCGCCTGGCTGGTGGGCCCAATGAACAAGCCCGAAAACAGGTAGGACAACGAGGGATGGTTGTGCCAGAACGTGATCAGGCTGGTCAGCAGATGGGGGCGCCGCAGGAAGGGACTGTCGGCTGGCGTGGCCCCACCCAGCACAAAGTGGTTGCCCCCGCCTGTGCCGGTATGTCGCCCATCGATCATGAACTTCTCGCTCGACAACCGGGTTTCGTGCGCAGCCTCGTACAGGAACTCGGTGTGGTCCACCAACTGACCCCAGTTACGGGCGGGGTGAATGTTGACCTCAATAACGCCAGGATCTGGGGTGACTTGCAGCACAGTCAGTCGGGCATCTCTGGGCGGCGGGTAGCCTTCCAACACGATCTGCATGCCCAGGTCGGTGGCCGTTGACTCGACCGCGGTCAGCAGGTCCAGGTAGTCATCCAGGCTGGTCAGGGGCGGCATGAACACATACATCACCCCACCGCCATCGCCGCGCGACTCCACCTTCGGTCCATTGGATCGATCCGGGTTGCGCACCTCCACGCACAAGGCGGAACGCGTGATCCAGTGGGCCGACTCAAACCGGTCAGGCGCACGACCTGGGTCTCCCATGGCGGCGTTGGCCGGGCCGGCCGCCCCCACCACCGGGTTGGCTCGCAAATGCCCCCATTCACCATTCTGATCCGCGCTACCCAGGCCCGATACCGTTTGCCCCTGCACGCTGACCGCCCCGCCCTGCGCAAACCCCGCACCGATCTGGTGAGAAGCGTATTGCGCTTTCAAGGTGCTCGCTTCCAGCAGCGCAGGCTTGGGCGCAAAGGGGTCGTGTTCATGCGCATAGGGGTACTGCCCTTTGCTGACCCAAGGCAGTGAGTCCAGCGGCAAGCGGTAGCCCATGGATGAGTCCCCGGGAATGAGGTACATGCGCTCATCACGGAAGAACCACGGGCCAGTGATCCAGCGGGGCCCACTCAAACCAACCGGCCAATCTCGTTTGAGCGGCAAGGCATAGCCCACTTCATGGTCCAGCCCCTGGTCGAACACGCGACGCAGGCGCACCCGCTCGAGTTCGTCATCGAGTCGGGCGTCGAGCGGGTCCACGTTCACCGGCAGTCGGCGTTCACGCCAGAGGTAGTACCAGGTGTCTTCGTAGCCAGTTTGGATATGGTCCGCCCCCACCCCCAGCTTGGTCGCCAGGGTGTCAATGAACAGACGGGCATCGGCACTGGTGTAGCGAATGGAGTGGCGCTCGTCAGCAAACAGAGTGGGGTCGTGCCAGCACGGCTGGCCGTCGGTGCGCCAAAAAATGGACAAGGCCCAACGCGGCAACTGTTCGCCGGGGTACCACTTGCCCTGCCCGAAGTGCAAGAAGCCGCCTTGCCCGTAGCGCTGCCGCAAGCGGTGAACCAGATTGGTGGCCAGTCCACGCTTGGAGGGGCCCAGGGCATCGGTGTTCCATTCGGCACCGTCGCGGTCGTCTACCGACACGAATGTGGGCTCGCCCCCCATGGTCAGGCGAACATCCTGTTGATGCAAATGCTTGTCCACCGCCTTGCCCAGGGCATCGATGGCCAGCCATTGGTCTTCGGTGTAGGGCTTGGTCACCCGGGGCGACTCGTAAATGCGCGACACCGACATGTCGTGATGGAAGCTCACCTCGCATTCATCGACCGCCCCGCTCACGGGGGCTGCGCCGGTGGGCTCGGGTGTGCAGGCCACTGGAATGTGCCCTTCGCCGGCCAGCAAGCCCGAAGTGGGGTCCAGCCCGATCCAGCCAGCTCCCGGCAAGAACACCTCGCACCAGGCATGCAAATCGGTGAAATCGACCTCGGTGCCCGACGGGCCATCCAGCGCGGCCACATCGGCCTTGAGCTGAATGAGGTAGCCCGACACAAAACGCGCCGCCAGCCCCATGTGGCGCAGGGCCTGCACCATCAGCCAGCCTGTGTCACGGCACGAACCTGACTGCAAGGTCAAGGTCTCTTCGGGCGTTTGCACCCCCGGCTCCATGCGGATGGAGTAGGCAATGTCTCGCTGCAGCCGTTGGTTGAGGCTGACCAGGAAGTCGATGGTTCGGACTGTGCTGCGGTCAATGCTGTCAACAAATGCCTGAAACCTCGGGGTCAACTCGCTTTTGACCAGATAAGGCGCCAGGTCACGTGCCGAGGCCGGGTCGTACACAAAGGGAAACTGCTCTGCTTCGGGCTCCAGGAAGAAGTCGAATGGGTTGTGCACCGCCATTTCGGCCACCAGGTTCACCGTGACGCGAAACTCCTTTGTTCGTTCAGGAAAAACCAGCCTGGCCAGATGGTTGGAGAACGGGTCTTGCTGCCAGTTGATGAAATGCACCACCGGCTCAACCTTCAGGGAATAGGACAGGATGCGGGTACGGCAATGCGGGGCCGGTCGCAAACGCACCACCTGAGGCGACAGGCTCACCAGCCGATCGTACGAGTAATGCGTAACGTGATTGAGGGCAACGTGAATGGACACTCGGATCTCCAGTCAAACCAGGTGGTTTTAGGCCTGCAGATGTGCAGCAAGTTACGGGCCAGATCGGTGCATGTCAATCCCGGCTCAGGAATCAGGCACACTCTCGCTTTTCCCGGATATTGGCTCGACGCATGTCAGACACCCCTTCTCAATCTGTCCCCACCAGCACCGCCGCCAGCGAGATGACGCCCGCCGACTGTGGCCACAAGCTCAAAGAACTGTTCCCCGCGCTGTTTGGTGCCGACAAGCCACTGCCCTTGAAGTTGCGCATTCAGGCCGACATTCAGGAGCGCGCGCCCGGTGTCTTCACAAAGGCCGTGCTGTCGTCCTTCCTGCGCCGCCACACCGGCAGCTACGCCTACCTGATCGGACTGACCAAGGCCACTCAGCGTTTCGACCTCGATGGCCAACCCGCGGGTGACCTGACCGACGAACACCGCCAGGCCGCGTCCGACGAACTCAAGCGCCGCCGCTCGGTAAAAGAAGCGCAACGTGAAGAGCAGGAACAGCAAATCCGCCAGCGTGCGGGCCTGCTGCGCGACTTCGAGCGCACCACCCTCACGCAAGCCAACTTCTGCGCGCTCAAGGGCATTGCGCCCGAAGCACTGGAAGGCCTGCTAGCGCAAGCCCGCCAAGACCGCATTGACCACCCTGAAATGCTGGCCCCCAAACGCCAGGCCCCAGGCCCAGGTCGCAAACCTGGCGGCCCACGCCGACCAGAAGGCCAAGCCCGTCCAGACCGAGCCGACCGTCCTGACCGCCGCCCAGACCAACGCCCACGCGGCCCCCGTCAGGGCGACGCCCGCCAGGCCTCTGGCCCCAAGAAAGACTGAGTTCGACTATGAACAAGACGCTGACAAGCCGACTCACACGGGCTGTTTTCGTGGCGGGAACGACCTTGTTCAGCGCCTTGCTCTGGCAAGTCGCCCACATTCCGTCAACAGATGACGCCCTTGTGGCCGACCAACTGGGCAAGCTCATGGCCACTGGCTATGGACGCTTCCCTGACCGTCACCAGGTCGAACACCAAGGCCACGGCCAGATCTACTACAGCCACCCTGGCGCGTTTGCCAAACCCACGGTGGATCTGTATGAGGTGACCTCCCCCGACGATGTCGAGCGCCTCGAAGCTGCCGCGCGCCGTGCACTGGCGCCAGCCCATGCGCATTCAGTCACCTTGCGATTCTTCGAAAAAGAAAACCAGCCTCTGTTTGCCAGTGGCGGCCGCAGTCACGCAGGCGAGCGACTGATCAAGACCGAAGTCATCCAGGCCGACGCTGTCTGACTCAGTCGGCGTAAAACACATGGCAGGGCGCATGACGCTGCTGCCATGCCAACCGAATCGGGTAGTCACGTGCTGGGCCATCGCGCTCGGCACGGTGCAGCACATCCCACTTGGCTTCTCCAGTCAGGTAGATCGCCACGTTTTCGGCATCAACCAGGCTAGTGGGCGTCAAACTGACGCGAGACACCGGCACATTGGGCGGCAACGGGGCCGCGACAGCCAAACACCGTTCAGGCGCACTCTGAGAATCCACCCAGGTTGCGTCATGCGGAAACAGAGATGCCGTGTGCCCGTCTGACCCCATGCCCAACACCACCACGCTGGCCGGCCAGGGCAAGGCGTCCAATTCGCCTTGAATCAGGGGCAAGGCATCGTGCGCATTCAGGCCCGAACGCCAGAACGGCATCCAGATGGCACGCGCGGCCTCACCGCGAAGCAAATGCTCTCGCACCTGCCGCTCATTGCTGTCAGGGTGCGTGGGCGGCACCCAGCGCTCATCAGCCAGGGTGATGACCACCTGCTCCCAAGGCAAGCTCATGCAGCTCAGTGCGTCGAAAAAAGGCACAGGCGTGCTGCCCCCTGACACGACCAACAAAGCCCGGTCACGGGTTCGCAACGTTTCGGTCAGACACTGCGAGACAAAGGTGGCCAATTCCAGCGCCAGATCGGTGGGCGTGGCCGCGCAGTGGAAGTCCAGCATGGGTTGCATTTCAATTGACCCGACAGTCTGAATGAACACCATAATGAACCATCTGCGTGTGTTTTTGTAGCGAGATGGCCCTACCCAACGTGACGCTTCACCCACAACTGCAAGCCGTGACTGAACGGATCCAGCAACGCAGTCAGGCCACCCGCACGGCCTACCTGCAAAGCCTGGATGCCGCTGCCCAACGACACCCTGCCCACATGGCCCAGCGCGCCAGCCTGGGCTGTACCAACCTGGCGCACGCCTACGCCGCAGCCCCTGCCCAAGACAAGATCTGGCTACGCCAGCAACGCCAGCCCAACCTGGCCATCGTGTCAAGCTACAACGACATGCTGTCAGCCCACCAGCCGCTGGCTGCCTACCCAGACTGGATCAAACAGGCCGCCCGCGAAGTGGGTGCCACAGCGCAGTTCGCGGGCGGCGTGCCCGCCATGTGCGATGGTGTAACCCAGGGCCAGCCGGGCATGGAGTTGTCGCTGTTTTCGCGCGATGTGATCGCCATGAGCACCGCCATCGCCCTGTCGCACAACATGTTCGACGCCACCTTGTGCCTGGGCGTGTGCGACAAGATCGTGCCCGGCCTGCTGATTGGCGCCCTGGCCTTTGGCCACCTGCCCACGGTGTTCGTGCCTGCGGGCCCGATGGGGTCAGGCTTATCGAACGAGGAAAAGGCCCGCATTCGCCAACGCCACGCCGCCGGAGAAATTGGCGCCGATGCGCTACTGGAAGCCGAAGAAAAGGCCTACCACGGTGCAGGCACCTGCACTTTTTACGGCACCGCCAACAGCAACCAGATGCTGATGGAAATCATGGGCCTGCATCTGCCTGGCTCGGCGTTCGTGCCCCCAGGCACCGCCTTGCGCGAAGCCTTGACACGCGAGGCAGCCCGGCAAGCGGCTCGACTGGTGCAGTCGGGCCCTCAGTACACCCCGGTGGGCCGCGTGATTGATGAGAAAGCCATCGTCAACGGCATCGTGGGCCTGCTGGCTACCGGCGGCTCCACCAACCACACCTTGCATCTGGTGGCCATGGCCCGCGCGGCGGGCATCATCATCAACTGGGACGACTTTGACCAACTCTCTGCGGTGGTGCCCTTGCTGGCCCGCGTCTACCCAAACGGCAGCGCCGACGTCAACACTTTCCACGCCGCAGGGGGCATGGGCTTCCTGATTCGAGAGCTGCTGAACCACGGCTTGCTGCATGAGCAGGTCCACACTGCGATGGGCCCCAGCCTGCGCGCCTACACCCGCCAGCCCACCTTGCAAGACGGCCAACTGGTCTGGGTCGACGCACCAGCGCAAAGCGCCCGACCCGATGTGCTGGCCACCGTGAGCCACCCCTTTGCTCCCGATGGCGGGCTGAAGGTGCTGCAAGGCAAGCTGGGACGTGCTGTCATCAAGGTCTCGGCCGTCAAACCCGAGCACCGTGTGGTGGAGGCCCCCGCACGCGTTTTCGACGACCAGGAAGACATGCTGCACGCCTATCGCCAGGGCGAGTTGAACCGCGATGTGGTCGTCGTGGTGCGCTTCCAGGGTCCACGTGCCAACGGCATGCCGGAACTGCATGCACTGACCCCTGCCCTGACCAATCTGCAAGACCAGGGCTACCACGTGGCCTTGGTCACCGACGGGCGCATGTCGGGTGCCAGCGGCAAGGTGCCTGCCGCCATCCACGTCACCCCCGAGGTCGTGGCCGGAGGCCCTTTGGGCAAGGTTCGCGATGGTGACCTGATCCGGCTTGACGCCAACACGGGCGAGCTTCAGGCCTTGGTCAATGCCAACGAATGGCAAGGCCGCGACACCACCGCCCTGCCCGCAAGTGGCCACAACCATCACACCGGCATGGGCCGCGAGTTGTTTGGCACCTTCAGACAACAGGTCAGCAGCGCCGAACAGGGTGCCATGACCTTCGGCATGCCTGTGGGCCCGAACGTGGGCCTGAACACCTCAACAGACAAGATCCCATCATGAGCAACAAGAACCACCTGCTGCAACCCACCCTGGCCATCAGCCCGGTGATTCCGGTGTTGGTCATTGAACGAACCGAAGATGCGTTGCCCATTGCCCAGGCCTTGCTCGCCGGCGGCCTGCGCGTGCTGGAAATCACCTTGCGCACGGCCAATGCACTGGAGGTCATCCGCGAAATCAGCGTTAACTTGCCTGAGGCTGTGGTGGCGGCGGGTACCGTGACCTCGCCCAAGCAATGGCATGCGGCGGCGCAGGCAGGCGCGCAGTTCGTGGTCTCCCCAGGCCTGACAACCCAACTGGCTCACGAGGCGGCCAAGGCCCCTGTGCCTCTGTTGCCCGGTGTGGCCACTGCCTCCGAATTGATGGCGGCCACAGACTCCGGATTCGAGTGCTTCAAGCTCTTTCCTGCCCAACAAATTGGCGGGGTTGGCTTGCTCAAAGCCTTGGGCGGGCCTTTCCCAAATGCACGGTTTTGCCCGACCGGTGGCATCACACCGGACAACGCTCCCAGCTATCTGGCTCTGCCCAACGTGGCTTGCGTGGGTGGCTCATGGTTGGCCCCGTCGGCCTGGGTGCAAGACAAGAACTGGGCGGGCCTGACGGAACTGGCTCGGCAGGCATGTGCCTTGGGCGGCACACTTGCCGCGTGAGCGCCCCTCTGGGCAAAACTCAGTCATATCAAGCCCCAATGAAAAAGGCCACCGAATCCGGTGGCCTTTAACCAAACAAGCCGTGTTGATCAGGCTTGTTGACGACGGCGCATCGCGCCCACCACAGCCATGCCACCGAAGATCAGGGCATAGGTTGCTGGCTCGGGAACAGCCGTCACGTTGATGTCGGTGACCACCACGCCGCCCGAGCCACCCGCGTTACCAGGGCACACGCCGCTGTTGCAAGGGTCAATCACCACCTTGCCGATGGCGCCCAGCCCCGACAGCGACAGGGTGAACCATTCGGGTTCAGCCGGGCCGCCAAACTTCGGCGAATACACCGACGCAATCACGTTGTTGGTGCCAAATGCATAGGCAATCAGGCCGAACGCATCGAAGTCGCCAGCGCCGTCACCAGCGCGCACAGAAATCGCGGTGATGGGCGCTGCAAAAGTCAGAGTGATTTCGTTAGAACCACCGAAGCCGTCATAGATGCCACCGCCGTAGCCATCGGTGTAGACCAACTGACCATTTTCCGAGGCCAGCGTCATGTTGCCCAGGGTGACACCCTGAAAGCTCTGCCCGTTGGTCGCAAAGTTCGAAAAGTCGTAAGACTGGGCCATCGCTGGGGCTGCAACCAGAGCAGCAGCCATCGACAGGACGGAGGCCAATTGCTTGAACATGTTTTTACTCCTGAATATGAATAGATCGGCGAGGAGACACTGTATCAAGCCTAATGGTTGATACGTACCCCTAACCCCTTCATTCGAGGGCTCGCACTCAGCGCCCATGCCGCGTGATGTGATCCACCGCCGAGCGCATTGACTCATGCAACGCCTTCAGCGCAAACAGCTGTTGGTGAATTTCGTTGCGGCTGGATGCCTCGTCGGCATCGAACACGGGCTGGCGCACGCTGCACAAGTCATCGGCATGGGCGATGTCTTCCGCATAACGCGACAAGCGGCTCAAAGGCTTGACCACGCCGCGCATGAGCTGCCAGAAAACAAAGGCAATCAGTCCCAGGATGACCGCAATCGATATCCAGAACCCCCACGACTGCTGAAGCAGCAAATCGGCAAACGTGGTGTGCGGCACGGTCACCGAGGTGACCCCGATGACCTCGCCCACCGCGTACCCGTAACCCCCGCCTTTGTGCCCACCATCCGGCGCCTTGTATTTCGACCGAACGACGGCGGGAGCATCTTCTGGGCGCCCATGGCAAGCCAAACAGGTCTTCTCAGCCCGAAGCGCTCGGGTGTAGCGCAACACATCTCCCTTGACTTTCCAGTACTCGGAGACACCCGTTTCGCGCATGACCGCCAATGCCTCCAGATCGAACAGATCGGGCTGGTTGGCCGGGTTCATCATGTTGTCGCTGGTCAGCCGGAATTTGGCCGCAGCCGGCGAGCGTTGCACCTCAGCGGAGTAGTCAGACAAAGCCAGAAACGGGTTTTTCTGGTGAAAGACATGAAAGGGCTGATCAGCCGGTTCGCTGGGGTTGGGTTGCGCCACATACTCAGACAGGTAGCGCCCCACCTTGGCCACGTCTTCATCGGCCTGACGGCGCACGTAAACGCCACCATGCCGAGCCACCAGCAAGCGCAGGCTGTCGGCCATGTCAGCCACGGTGCGAGAGTGCGCCAACTCAGCCTGGCGGGCATTGTCCGCAGCCCAAAACAGGAAGGAGCTGGCCACGGCTGCCACGATCAAGATCATGATCAGCCAGGCTTGATACATGATCTTCAAACGCCGGAAACGACGCAGCGGCTTCATTCGATCAACCCCGCCTGCTTCAGCGCAATCAGAAACTCCGATTGCCGCCCCGGGTTCATCAAACGGGATGAGAGATCCGAGACGTAAAAGTGACGGTCGCCCTGCCCTCGGCTTTCCATGGCTTCCAGAGATTGCATGGTCAACAAACGAGCGCCCAAAGCGCCTGCAAACCGTTTGAAGACCTGGTTGACGGCTTCCATCCAGGGATCGCCGGCCGCCGTCACGATGCTGTCCGGGCCAGACGCGTCAGCGCCGCTGGCATCGCGCTCTGGCCGCTGCCCCAGCACGCGGGCTTGCACCACCTCGGGCTGACGCTTGAGAAAGCCCTGCGCGCCGCACTTGATGATCCACTGCTCCTGAGGCAGTTGCCAATGGTCGGCCAGCAGCCAGACTTCCACCGCATCAAACTCGCGTCGATCACGGATGAATTTCAAGAACTTCTGTCCGGTCCAACGGTCTGCCAAGGCGCGGAAGTCTGCCAGGAACAGTCCCGATCCATATGCCATTTGCGAGAGCCGTTCCAGGGCCTGCGCCCCTTGCTCAAACAGGAAAACATCGCGCCCCAGATACGAAGCCAGTGCGGACTCAAACAGCGCGGGTTCTGTGGTTGCAACAATGGCCGGCCGGCCGAGCGCCGACGGGCTGGGGGTGCGCAAGGGGCGAACCACCTTCAACGCGGGCGCTTTGCTCATGTCAGGGCAACCGTATCGACTGAACCGTACACGGTCACGGGAGGTAGCTCGCCAAAGTCACGTTCGAGGTCGGCCAGCGCGCCGTCCACGGTGCGCCACGAGCGCGGCTTCTTTTTAACGGTCAGCACCTGAACCAAGGTGCGAGGGCTGACAGCGTAGAGATACCACTCGGGTTTCTGGCCGGCCTCAGACTCGCGCACGAGGAAGGGCTGACTGATGGTCCCCCCCTTCAACGAGCGCAAAAACTCCGCCCAGTCCATGCCAAAAACCGCGACATCCATCGACACACAACCCTTGTTTACTGCTGGAGCCTGCTGCTGCGCTCCTGAGGTCGGAGTTTAGCGAAGCTTGCCCCTTGATCGAGGGGTCTGACGCCGTTCAAGTGAAACAAAACTGCACTAACATTGTCAAAACTGCAGTTTTGCAACTGCGACCCAGTTTCTGTATACAGGTTTGCTGTCATCACGGGATAGCTAGGGAGGAGCGGAGACATGGCGGCCTGGTGCCCTCATGTCTCCGTCTAGCTTGACTGCCCCACGGGGCGCGCCCCCTGTCTTTGACGCTAGAGCACCATCTGCCAGTCCATGTCTTCATCGCCCTGGGGCTGGGGCAAGGGCTTCCATTTGATCGAGCACCCCATGCTGGCATGTTGCTCGCCGGGGCCATAGCCATAGTGCGCAATCAGGCGCATGGCGTCGAACAACTCTCTGTCCGAATCATCTGGCGCAGCCTCTTTACGCGAAGCGTCCAGTCGGCCCCGGTACTGCAAGCGCAGGTCCGCATCAAAACCATAGAAGTCAGGCGTGCAAACGGCGTCGTAGGCACGGGCCACGTCTTGGGTCGTGTCATGCAGGTAGTGGAAGGGAAACAGCCACTCCTTGGACACGGCCTTCATGCGCTCGAAGCTGTCGTCGGGATGGCTGCGTTCGTCATTGGGGTTGATGGCAATGGCATGCACACCCAGGGGCAGCAACTCGCGCACATCGCGCACGATGCGCGGCAGCACGGCCCGTACATAAGGGCAGTGATTGCAGATGAACATGACCAGCGTGCCACGTGGGCCGGCCAGTTCTCGCAGGCTGTGCATGCGCCCGTCCACGCCCTTCAATCGGAAGGGTTCGGCCCTCCAGCCCACATCGGCAATCGGTGTCGTCACGGCCATCTTGGTCTCCTTGCGTCAGGCGGCCATGCGCGGCGCCAACACATGGCGCGCCACATCAGCCAGGGAAGCAAACACATGATCGGGCTGCGCCAGTTCAATGGGCTGCCCGCCGTTGTAGCCATAGGGCACAGCCCAGGCGGCCACACCCGCGCGCCGGGCGGTCATCACGTCAATGCCAGAATCACCCAGGTGCGCTGCAGCCCATTGATTCACATTTAACGCTTCCAGGCAATATCGAATCACCGCAGGGTCGGGTTTCTTCTGAGGCAGTGAATCGCCACCTATGACGATTGGGAAGTAAGTGGCGAGGTCGGTGGCCTCCAATACCTTCACGGCAAAGCGGAATTCCTTGTTGGTGACACAGGCCATGCGAATGCCCGCCTCGCGCAACTGATCCAGCCCTTCCCTGACGCCAGCGTAAAGCTCGGCCGTGGTGCCGGTGGTGGCGCCGTAGTGGCGCTCGAAGGCGGTCATGACCTGCTCGATGTCGAGCCCAGCCACTCGGGCTTGCTCGGCACGGTGGCCCGCGAGCTCAGCCGCTTGAGCCGCTTGCCGCAACAAGCCCAACATGAGCTCGCGGGTGCCATGGCCAATGTGGCCGGTCACCTCAGTCAGAGAGCGCTGGGGCAAATTCAGCTGCAGCAGGGTTCGGTTGGCAGCTTCGGCAATTTCGCTGGCGGTGTTCACCAAAGTGCCGTCCAGATCAAAGGTAATGGCTTGAATCATTTGGCACTCCCTCATTGCATCTGCGCCCGACGGATTTCCATCAAACGCAAGATCATGGGCGTGAGAATGAGCTGCATGGCCAGGTCCATCTTGCCGCCTGGCACGACGATGGTGTTGGCCCTTGACATGAACGAGTCACCGATCATGGACAGCAGGTAGGGAAAGTCGATGCCGCGCGGGTTCTTGAAGCGGATCACCGTCATGCTCTCCCCCGCCGTAGGAATGTCGCGGGCGATGAAGGGGTTGGAGGTGTCGACCACCGGCACGCGCTGGAAGTTGATGTCGGTCTCGCCAAACTGCGGGCAGATGTAATGCACGTAGTCATGCATGCGGCGCAAGATGGTGTCGGCCACCGCTTCTTTCGAATAGCCGCGCGATTTGGTGTCGCGATGGATTTTTTGAATCCATTCCAGGTTGATGATCGGCACCACGCCAATCTTCAGATCCACATGACGAACCAGGTCCACGGCGTCGGTTTTGACGCAGCCGTGCAGGCCTTCGTAGAACAACAAATCGGTGTCCACCGCGGTGTCTTGCCATGAGGTGAAGGTACCGGCGGGTTGCCCATAGGGCTGGGCTTCGTCGTCGTTGTGCAAGTAGTAGCGTGTGCGGCAGCGGCCCGTTTCACCATAGGCGCGGAACTGCTGCTCCAACTCTTCCCATTCGTTGGCTTCGGGGCCGAAGTGGCTCATGGAATGGCCCTGGGCTTCGGCCTGCGCCATGCGCGATTTCATCTCGACGCGGTTGTAGCGGTGGAAGGCATCGCCTTCGATCACAGCTGCCCGCACGCCCTCGCGGCGGAAGATGGTGTCAAACGTGCTTTTGACCGTGCTGGTACCCGCCCCGCTGGAGCCGGTGACCACAATGATGGGGTGGCGTCTGGACATAGCAATGCCTTTCAGGCCTGAGGCTGCACAAACAGGGACCGGGTCTTGAACAGTTGCCACGACACGTTTTCATGCGGATCGGCGTGGTAGTTCACGATGCGGTCCACCTCGTCTTTCGAGCCCAAAATGACGGGCACCTTCTGATGCAGCACATCGGGGATGAGGTCGAGCAATTCGCTGGTGCCGTTCACAGCACGCCCTCCCGCTTCCTGCACCAGCAAGGCCATGGGTGCGGCTTCGTACATCAAGCGCAGGCGCCCGGGCTTGATGGGCTCGCGTGTGTCGCGGGGGTAGAGGAACACGCCACCACGGGTCATGATGCGATGCACCTCGGCCACCATCGAGGCCACCCAGCGCATGTTGAAGTCTTTCATGCGCGGTCCGTTTTCACCGGCCACGCATTCGGCGATGTAGCGCTGAATGGGCTTTTCCCAAAAGCGCTGGTTCGAGGCGTTGATGGCGAACTCCTTGGAGGCCTTGGGAATTTCGACCTGCTCCTGCGTGAGCACCCAACGGGCCGAATCCGCACCGGCGCGCTTGTCCAAAGTGAACACCAACACACCGCGGCGGCAGGTCAAGACCATCAAGGTGGCCGGCCCGTACAGCACGTAACCAGCGGCCACTTGCTGATGCCCAGGCTGCATGAAATCGGCGTCGCCTGGGTTGGCGCCCCGATAGCGATGCGGCAGGATGGAGAAGATGGTGCCAATGGAAATGTTGGCCTCGATGTTGGATGAACCATCCAAAGGGTCGTAGACCACCAGCAGGGGACCGGTTTGCCCGTGCTGGCTTGAGGCCTGTGCGTTCTCCAGTTCTTCACTGGCCCAGCCCGCCACATGGGGGCAAGCAGCCAGGGCCTGGCGCATGCAATCGTCGGCCAGCAAGTCCAGCCGCTTTTGTTGCTCGCCTTGCGAGTTGTGCGAATCGGCCCAGCCGTGCGCATGGGCCAGCATGCCTTGCGCAGCAATGTCGCCAATGCGAGCGCAGGCTTGCGCCATCACGCTCAAGGTGTCGATCAGCACGCGCTGCACATCGGGATGGGCATCGGCCAGGTTCGTGGCCAGGGCGACTTCGAGTTCGATCATGCTGTCCTCTGTGCTTTTGTGTTTTCGTGGGGTGCATCTATCGCAACAGCGGCTGTCTGAAACAGCCTGCTGGCCAAGATGTCGCTCGGTTCGATGGTGCTCAAATCGGCTGGGGTGAGTGTGCGTTCACGGTCGACAAACAGGCGGCTGGCCTGGCGCAGTCGCGCACGGTCCAGCGCATTGCGCACGCTGCGCGCGTTGGCAAAATGCGGCTGCTGCAGGCGCCGGCCCAGGTAGTCGTCAAAGGCCAATCGCGCACCCGGCCCGAATTGGTACTGTTGCTGCGCCAGCATCTTGTCGGCAATGTGGAGCAGCTCGCCCACGTCGTAATCAGGAAAGTCCAGGTGGTGCGCAATGCGCGACGACATGCCCGGGTTGGACTGGAAGAAGGTGTCCATGCGGTCTTTGTAGCCCGCCAGGATCACGACCAGGTCATCACGCTGGTTTTCCATCACTTGCAGCAAGATCTCGATGGCCTCTTGCCCGTAGTCACGTTCGTTTTCAGGCCGATACAGGTAGTAGGCCTCGTCGATGAACAGCACGCCGCCCATGGCTTTTTTCAGCACTTCTTTGGTCTTGGGTGCGGTGTGGCCAATGTATTGACCGACCAGATCGTCACGCGTGACCGCCACCAAGTGACCTTTGCGTATGTAGCCCAGGCGGTGCAAGATTTCAGCCATGCGCATGGCCACGGTGGTTTTGCCCGTGCCCGGGTTGCCTGTAAAGCACATGTGCAACGACGGATGCTGTGCATTCAAGCCATGCGCGCCGCGTAGCTTGTCGATGACGAGCAAAGCCGCAATGTCACGAATGCGTGACTTGA
>ERZ724505.116-NODE-116-length-48659-cov-19.527940_pt1 | contig 48659 bp, 54 predicted proteins | sample MGYA00376038_ERZ724505 | MGnify/ENA primary metagenome ERZ724505 (study PRJEB28724, sample SAMN07190884) | wastewater metagenome | isolation source: effluent of sewage treatment plant in Hong Hong | place: Hong Kong | collected 2016-03-17 ... | reverse complement strand
AGAAGTTATGTGAACACTTAATGTCAGAGGCAATGCGTAAAGCAACGCTAGAGGCAACTGATATTGTGGACGTTAACTTCCAAAGGGCTACAATAAACGGCTTACAACTCCTAGAGGAAGAACTGGCGCATTATGCCGGTATCTACCTAGAAGAAAAGAAAGCCAAAGACGTAATGACGCCTGAAGATAGTCATTCTGTCATTTAATAACGTGTACTAAACATTACTCATAACCCATTTATGACATTAGAAGAAGCATTAGCGAAGATTACAGCACTTGAGACGGAAAATGCCGGCCTCAAGACCACAAACGCTGAACTCACTACGCAAATTGGCGAAAAGGACAGTAAAATTACTGAACTTAACGACCACATTGCTGAAAAAGGGCGTCAATTCAAGGCGCTTCGTGATATGACAAAGGAAGAAAAGGAACTTTTGTCAGAAAAAGAACTTGAACTCCTAGAAAGACAGGAGAAAATTGAGAAAGATCAAGCCGACTTTCTCGCAAAGCAAGAACAATTCGCAAAAGACCAAAGAAGTACGGTGGTTAAGAATCTTATCAACCGTTATGCACGTGGAGACGAAGAACTTGCAAAGAAAATCGCCTTTAACCTTGATAAAATCAAGGATTCTGACAAAGCAATGAATGAAGAAGCCCTTGCGCCTCTCATTAAGGATTCTTTCAACATGCTTGGTACAGAAGTTGGAGACGCAGTACGCGACGCACATAATGAGCGTGGTAGTGGTGCAGATTATAAGCCACAAGAAAACGGCTTTGCAGACAGTGAGAAAGGACAAGCATTATCAGACGCACTATTCGGTAAAGAAGATACCGGAGCAGGGCAATAATTTCTTATAAATCCCTATGACTAAAGAAGAAAAAGAATTGAAAGCAGGTAAGAGTGGTAATGTTCCACCAGTTAATCAAGACGACCTAGAAGAAGAACTTGAGGGACTTGAGGACGGAGACGACGTAGATACAGGCACAAAACCTACAACATCTACTGGAAAGCAAGCAAAAGGCACAAAAGACAACAAAATTACGGTTGACCGTGATATGTTGGCCGAGATTTTGCGTGATAACGAAACATTTAAGTTGCAAATCTCACAGTTGCAATCTAACGCAGTATCTACTCAACCGGGCAATCCAATGATGGTTCGTAACCGTAAGAAAGAAACTCTTATCAAGTTGCGCCGTTGGAATGACCAATACGTTGTTGGTTGGGTAAATAAGGCAACACGTCCGGGTAAGTTTTCTTATGTTTACAAGGAAACAGACCCACAAACTCGCGAGACAAAGGAGTTTATTGAGATTATTCTACGTGGAGACAATGGAAAGGAATCAGTACTTAAACTTGATTACCTTGATTATCTTCAAAACTCCGAGCCAGTTTTCGTTAAGTTACTACGAAAAATTGAGGAAGAGGAAGAAGTTATCAACCAAGGCCGTGTTTTCAAAAAGGATTTCGTGGAAAATGGCTACGGTATGTTTGAAACTACTGTACAAGTGCCGGTTGAAGTGGTTATTCCTCATTACAAGTACGTTGTAGAACTTGAGGAGGGGGGAGAATTAGAAATTAGCGACCGATTCGTCGGATAATCTATATGCAACCACCAGAAATGTCAAAAGAAGTATTAACTGAATCAGTGAATACAGTTCGTAAAGCCATTAAGAAAGAGGGAAAGTTTTTAATGGATCTAAAAGACGCAGTTATGAACTCAACTCTACCTGAAAATGCAGATAGAGGAGAGGTTATAGCAAACATAACCCTTACTTATCGTCATTTAGAAGACGCTTCAATGCGTTTAGGTAAGGTATTACAAGCGTTTGACGGGGGAGTATCTGTCTATGACAAAGAAACCACTATCGGAACAACTAACGGGGACAAATCATAAATATATGAACTTCCAAGACGCTCTCACGGCCTTAAAAGCAGGTCAAATCGTGTATAGAAAGGGTTGGGCAGGTAGTAAGACCATTCAACTACAAACACCTACTGAAACGTCAAAAATGACCGTTCCTTACGTGTTTATGGTTATTCAGAATGAGGAGGGAGTACCACCTACACTTGTACCGTGGTTATGCTCTCAAACTGATCTTCTAGCAGAAGATTGGGTACAATTATAAAAAAGTTCTAAATTATTTATAAATTATTTCTAAAATCATTATGAACAACGAAGAAGAAGTCGTAGGAATCTACGCAGAAGACATGTCAGTTGCAGACCTAAAGCAACTTTGCAAGGAAAATAACCTTGATATTAAAGGAAAAACAAGCAAGAAAGATATTCTTGAGGTAGTCCACGCTTGGGAAAAGACCATTTCAGAGAAGACGGAAGCAAAACTTAAAGAAATGGGAGGTTCTATCGTAATGCGAAAGCATAAAGGCGCTGATCAAGTGCTTGCAAACATCAAAGAAGTATCATTTCATGAGGGTAAAAAGGTTATTTCAAAGACCGACGTTACTCATAATGGACGTGAATACACTGACATTGTAGTAGAGGGAGGAATTACCCACCGTGTACCTAAAAGCGCCTAGTTATGTCAGGAAAAAAGGAAAAACTAAAGCGAAAAGAGAATCCGGAACGTGATTATACACGTGAACAGCATGATAGATGTCTACCCGTTGCTCTAAAAATGGTGCAAATCATGGTGGAATCAGGCAATTTCCCTGAAAATCACTTTAGTACAGCAGTAGAAAAGGACGCTATGTACTTTGAAATACTACAAAAGATGTACCCTATTATGATAGAACACGGTATAGATTTTGAGGGCGACCTAGAATATATCTCTAAAATGATAGGTTCTAGTTTGTACATGCTCGTTGAAATTGTTAAGGATTCTCTCAATAGAAACCTAGACGAACTACGAAACAACCTATTTGACGAAGACGATAGGACAGATAACGTACTTACAGTAGCGCGTTTGAGTGAACTATCAGTACGTCGTAAGAAGATCCGCGAAGCAGTTAAGCAGATTCTTCAAGAGCCGGTCATAGTTGACAATCAGGTTGACAATACAAAATAGAATAGTTTACAATTACCACATGGGCATGGCCCCGGAGTTGCGTTAGCAGTTCACAAAAAGACACCATACGGTGTTTTTTTGTTACTTTATCCCCACATTGACACTATCCACATTACACTTGTGTAGTAGTTTGTTATATAATTAAGTTACGAAGAATCTATGGTTGGCTTCTTCACACAATTCAACCGGTTCTGATATACAACTTGTCGCTAGAAATAGCAGTATATCCCCAACAATCTCGGCGTGGTTCTCCTGTAACGGAACTGGGTACACCTTTAGTGGTGTACTTTTTTCATTTATTAACGTGCGCTAAGTAAATACCAAAACTTATGATTAAGCGTAAAAACGGCCAACATAACATAATGTATTTCAGGAAGAAGGCGTCAACCGCTTTCATTAACGGGGGTCTATGTAACGTAGATTCTAACGGCTATCTTCTCCCTGCTACTAACACTTCAGCAAACCACGTTGGGGTTATTCTCATTACCGTGGCTTCAACTGATTCTGACTATGCGTCAGCAACTTTTGTACCTGTTGATGTGTGTAGAACTACTGACTTGTTCATTGCCGACGTATCAGCAGGAACGGTGGCTCAAACTGCCGTTGGTGCATACTATGACCTTAACTCTACAGGCGATAAGGTAGACCTTTCAGCAACTACTACAAAGCAGGTATATGTCCAAGACATTCTATCTGCTACTAGTCAGGTTGTTATTCTCGTCAACTCTACTGCCGGTGCAGACGAAACAGGTGCATAGTTTAGTTTCTCTTATTAACGTTTCTCTAACATTACATTTCACTTATTATGCAAGGTAATCTATTGAATACCATTACATTTTCCGAAATGACTGACTTAATCCGCCGAAAGTGGGTAAAGAATCAGCAAATGTATAAACCTGTTGCAGAACAGATGTTTATCGTTGATCCAATCGGAAAAGGTCAAGGTAACACCAAGCGTTACAATGAAATTGACACCGAAACATACGCGAAACTAAAGCGCCAAGGCGAAGCAGTTTCTAAAGCGTCAGTCGGCGTTGGTTACAACGTAACAATGACCAAAAAGCGTGTCGGTATTGAAATTGACATCACACAGGAAATGCGTGACGAAAACCGATACACAGAAGTTGGTACTCTTATCACTTCTCTTACTCACTTCTGTCCACAGCGCGAAGAACTTGACGCTACACACCGATTTACTTTCGGTACAGCAACAAGTTACACCGACATGGACGGAGATACTGTAGATCTTACAGGTGGAGACGGTCTTGCTATCTTCACAACAGCGCACACACTCAAGTTCTCTTCTCTTACATGGTCTAACCGTGTTACAGGAGATCCAGTGTTCTCACAAGGCGCTCTTGAAGCGGCAGAACTCCTTACAACAACTGATATTCTCTCTAACTTCGGCGAAAGTCGTACTATGGAGTTCAATACCATTGTTACAGGAAACGACCCTACAACTGTAAACGCAGTTAAGCAGTTCCTTAACTCTACTGCTGATGTAAATCAGAATAACAGTGGTGTTATGAACGTTTACAAGAACAAGTATCGCCACCTAGTACTTCCTCGCCTTGCTACTACAGCAACGGGAGCAAATGACAGTACAAAGCGTCGTTATTGGTTCTTGGCGTCAATCGGTCTTATGGCCGAGGGTCTTCAGGCCTACAAAGGTGTATGGGAAGCGCCTCACATGGTTGCTCTTCCGGGAACGGGGAACAACATGGAAGACGCACACCGCGACGTGTGGTCTTATGGTACTCGTTCAGGTTACGGTTTCGTTATCGTATCAGGACGCGGTATTATCGGTTCTTTCCCAACTTCATAATCTTGATTATGAATCCAAAATCCTTTGTGGTTTTGGACGAGGGTTGATACTTGCTTTAATGACGCCAACCGCATTTTGCAACTCTATCCTCCCTCTTCCCAGACCATAAAGGTAACTTATTAAGTGTCTTAATGATTATTTATGGGTAGCGTACCCTAGGAGGCGGTGGAATAATCTAAAAAACATTATGTTATACAACAAAGAATCAGGTTACGGAAGAATGTTCGGTAAAGAGAACAGAGGAAAAGTGTTTGTTCTTGCAAACTCAAGTGAATCAGCATACTCAACGTTGGCTTCAATTTTCACAACTGATCCAGACGGAGTAGCGCGTCTTTACACATCTTGGGCTAGTGTTATTGCAGTTACAGTAGCAGGGCGTGGTGATAAAATCCTTGTTTCAACAGGGTTTACTACTGCTCCTACACTTGCACAACTTGCAACAATGAATACTAACGGTGTTCTTGCAGAACCTATGGGTGGAAAGCAGGGTAGTTCATATGTAACTAACCGTGCTTCTTCTTCATTACCTGCATCAACTGCAACTCCATACTTTACTGTTACAGGTAAGGTAAAGATTCTCAACATCATTGGAGAAGTTACAACTGTATTCCAAGCACAGGCAAACGCAATAAAACTTATTGCTAACCCTACTGTTGGAGCAGATGTAGACCTTTGTGCAACCGTTGAAGGAAACGCGGCCGCAGTTGGCTCTCTCTTTACTATCACTGGAACACTTGCTAACGCTATGATCAAGACAGTATCAGGCGCAGTACCTAGTCAGGCAACCCCTGTTATCGTTACTGCCGGAACTATTGACTTCTCAACCGCCGCAACAAGTACTGGTGCTACAAAGTGGACAGTTATCTACGAACCGATTGACCAAGGTGCTATGGTTATCGCTGCTTAATTGTTACCTTACTCACTCCCTTTTGGGGGTGGAATAAGGCAATAATCCTTAATAATGCCTTAATTAACAAAATCTATGTCCACAATTACACAAACAATAATGTCTGCAAAGACAACAACAGGGCAGAGTGCCGTAACTCCGCTTGTTGAAAACTTCAAAACAGTTGTTTTCACAGTAACAGGAGCAGGTTCTCCAACTGCAACTATCAAGTTCTTTACGTCAGATAATGAACTCCCACCTGATTCAACTGCGGCGCAGTCAGCAACAAATGCTTGGGATTATGTACAGGTTATTGACCTACAATCCGGTTCAGGTATTGCAGGAGATACTGGTATAGCGTTCACTGGATCAGACGATACACGTCGTTTTGAACTAAACCTTAATGGTGCGCGTTGGTGTGGAGCAGTTATCACAGCAATTTCAGGAGGTAACGTTACTATTCTTATGAGAGCGTTTGCTAACGCGTCTACAACATAAAGTATGATAGACAGGAATACTGACACAAATCAGTTTGAAAAAATCTTACTGTATTTAAAGGAGGGGTGGTTCATTGTCCTATTCATAGGAACAATTATTGTAGGGTGGACAAACATTTCAAATGAGATTAAGTTTCAGGAGGCACGTATTTCAGCACTTGAGAATAGAGCAATAAAGGTAGATAGTGTTTTATCTCAAATGGCTTCAGACGTTTCTTTTATCAGAGGCAGATTAGAAAAACAATAAACATATGCGAAGAGAAACAACTACAACCACAGAGTTTGATAAAGATACAGACGTTATCAAAAAACGTGAGGTACTTGATTCTCTTACTATTGCGATAAATGAGGGGAAAAAGGAGTTAGAGGACATAGAAACACAAAAAAAGAGCAAGATTAAGGAACTTGCTACCGTTGTTAAGAGGTTTGACGAGAATGACACGCTTGTAAATGAGCGTATTGCGTCATTAAAGGATAAAGAAAAGATACAAAAGGAGAAGTTAGTATCTATTAACGAAGAAATAGATACAAAAAAGAAAGAAAAGAGTGATTTGCAAGAAAAGGTTGATACTTTAAGTACTTATTTTAAGGAAGAAAAGGCACGTATTGACGCAGAAGTATCAGCATACGAGAAAGAAGCCAAGAAAGAATCAAAAGCCCTTGCAAAGTCAATTTTGGAACAAACAGACGTACTCAATACGCTTAATTCAAACATTGAAGCGCGTAAAGAAGAGAACGCTAACCTTGTTGCAACTATACATAATAATAAAGACGTTGTAGCAAAAGCAACACGTATTCTTGAGACAGCAGAGAGTAAGGAAAAGGAAATCACTACACTTATTGAGGTTAAAACAAAAGAGGCAATATCTTTGGGAGAAGATATTGCAGAGAAAAGTGAAGTTCTTTCTACTATTGAGAAATCTATTACTTCAAAAGAGGGTGTTTTGAAAGGTGTTGAAAGAGATATTGCTACAAGAAAAGCAGAGTTGGACACATTAAACAACGAAAAAATCAACTTTGAAAAAGATAAACTTGTTTTTAGTGAACAACGTCAACTTATTCTTGCAAAAGAGCAGTTCGTAAAGGATAAATACGAACTTGCAGGGCTTAAATACGAATAACATATATGTCAGATAGAGCCACCAAAGTAAAAATTGAAAATCAGTTAGGGCAGACAATAAATCCTGCGACAGAGGAAAAGCAGGACGATATTATCAGTGCCATTGGTGGTATCGGTGGAGGTAGCGTCTATGACAACCGTCTTGACGAAACTGACCCACTTTATATGTATGTTGGTGAAGCGGTTGCAGGGTCAAGCGACGCAGATCCGGTATGGCGTATAAAAAGGTATCTTACATCTAGTTTTAGTGGTTATTATGCCGACGGCGTAACCACATTTACAAAAGTGTGGAACGATCGGGCGACATATACTTATTAACTAATAAAACATATATGAAAAAAAAGGAACAATTCAAAGCAGAAGAAGTGGAAAAAAAAGAGGAAGTAGTGAGGGATTATAAGTTAGAAAGTGCAATCAGGGTTCTTATAGAGAAGATTACACAAAGTGGGCAAAGTTTAGAGGGAAAGTCAATTATTATCAAGGACGGTAAACTAACAATTAAGTAAACATATATGTCAAAATCAAACGCAGCAGAAAACGCATTACTACAACTGTTTTTCAATAACGTTGACTTTGCAACGATTGGAGACGCAGGAGGGCTACAAAACAGTGCAACAGCAGGTTCTTTCTATATCTCGCTTCACACAGCAGATCCGGGAGAAGCAGGTAATCAAACAACAAGTGAAGCAACTTACGGCTCTTATGCACGTGTAGCAGTTGCTCGCTCGGCGTCAGGGTGGACGGTATCAGGTGCAACAGTAGTAAACTTTGCTCAAATCACGTTCCCTGAATCTACATCAGGTACAAACACTGTTACTTATGTAGGTATTGGTACAGAAGCGTCAGGAGCAGGTGTGCTTATGTATTCAGGAGCGCTTACTTCAAGTAGAACAGTGGAAGTTGGAGGTACTCCATTCTTCGCGGCTACATCATTAACAGTAACAGAAGATTAAAACACTATGTTAATTGAACTACACGCTAATTTACACGGAAAAGGTGGCGTTTCCGTAAAAGAAGAAGAGGTAAAGGTTGCACACAACCTTACTGAAACATCTCTTTTAATGGTGCGTAGTATGATGATTGGTTTGTCTACTCTTGAGTTCTTTCAAGAGGGTAAAAAAGAGTTGTTTGCTAATGATTTAGTCATAGCAGACGAGAAAACAGGTCGTAAGTTTTCGTACACTCTAACAGCAAAGGAAATATAATGTCATTTAACGGAATTAAACAAGTTGTAGACGCAGAACTAGAGGGGAGATACAGAATCTCCGAGTTCTTTAAGACACCTAACCAAGTAACAACGGCAGGTATATGGTACGACTTGACCGGTTCTGGTACAAATCAACCAAAAGCAAAGCAATGGTTTGACGCTACTCCTTTGGTAGCACAACAGATAAGCCATACAGCAGACGGAGGCATATTTCACGGTAAAGCCGTTTCGCCATATCAAAAAGTGATACGCAATTTGCGTATCGGTTCAAATAGTGCGACAGGATTACCAATGGGTATATACCTTATGGATTATCTCTTGTACTATCCGTCTATTGAAGACGGTAACACTGATCTTCAAGAAATGGATAACACACTTACTCTTCCACGATATACTGACGGAGAGGGAGTTATGGTAATGGCCGTAACTATCTCCTCAAGAACTGGTGGACAGCAGTTTTACTTCACATATACCAATTCTGACGGTGTTTCAGGACGTGTATCACAAACAGTTACTCAAAATACTGCGGCCGCTCCGGGAAGTGTAACAACTTCTGCTACGGCCACAGCAGGGTCTAGTGGGCCGTTTATCGGATTACAAGCAGGGGATAGAGGTGTAAGAAGTATTGAAAGTGTGCAAATGTTGGGTGCAGATACAGGATTCTTTGCTCTTGTGTTGGTAAAACCACTAGCATTTATACAACTATGGGAGCAAGAAGCAGTGTATGACAAAGATTTTCTGCTACTAGAGGGAGATTTACCGGTAGTAGAAGACGACGCGTACTTGAGTTTAGTAGTGTGTCCTAATGGTTCTCTGTCGGGAATAACCATTAAAGGCAACTTAAAAGTAGTGTGGAATTAACAAAGTAATTTAATAATAACTATATGGCAGGATTTTCAACAAGAGATCAAATAACACAAGCATTATCACTCGGACAGACGTTTAGAGCAATGTGGAACAAGAACTTTAACCCAACTGCGGCCGCAGTTGCTAACGAATACCATACTCTTTTTAGAGGTGCAGGTAATCCGGGAGCAGATTCGCTTTTCAATACAGGTACTAACCTTACGTTTCAAGCAGTAAAAAACGACACAACAGGAGGTACTTCTCTTCAAGTTGGTGGAGCAGTACAGGATTCCGGTATGTACAAATACCTCTTGTCAGGTATGGCACGTACTGCGGCCGCAACCACAACTGGTACAGTTCGTCTTGTTGATGTCATTGGTTTTTACCGTGTTACCACTGTTACAACAACAACAGCACAAGCGACAACAAACACTCTTGGACAATCTGCCACATTCACTGCCGACGCCGGAACTGATCTTTGTACATATACTTCCACAACAAACTACCCTAGTAATATCCTTGTAGGTACACGTGTTCGTCTAACAACAACAGGCACACTACCGGCAGGACTTTCTCTTGCTACTGATTACTACGTTATCCGTGTATCAGATAGCACATTCAAACTTGCTACATCTTATACAAACGCAGTAGCAGGTACACAGGTAAACATTACAGACGCAGGAACAGGTACGCATACTATCTCTTGGTTACTTCCACGTTGGACAAATGGAGCAGGTGTAGACGCTATTATCTTCAACTCTAACGCTACTGCCCTTGGTGCTGCAACTCCTAACCTTTCTCTTGGTTATACAAACTCTGCACAGGTTACATCACGCGCAACTCCTACAGTGCTTCCTGTTGGTAAATCCGCCGCTTCTAACTCACATATTATCTATACAGGTGCAACAGGTGCAGGAAAATACAACTATTTAGTACCACGACAGGGTGCAGACGGTGGTGTAGCAGAAGTAAACACTATTCAGAACTCTGTATCCTATGTTTCGGGAGAATATACCGTTGCTTTGATAAAAGAACTTGGAGAGTTCCCTATTCAAGTACTTGGACAATCTATTGAGCAGAACTTCCTAGACGGTACTATTCCGTCATTACCAAGAATCTACGACGGAGCGGCACTTTACTTCATTTTTGGTTCAAACCAAGCAACTCCGGCAAACTCTGCAATAGACGGGTACATTAACGTGGTCTGGAACTAATACATAAATGTTGTTACAAAACCTTTCAAGAAATCATAGATTAAATGGACGTCCTACTGGGGTAGGTGTACATCTTGCGCAAAATTATAAAATGCCTAACAAGTTGAACTTTTTGACGCAAGGGGACTATGAAAATGCTAGTAAGGTTAAAAACTCTGCATTACCTACTGGTACAGAACCTCCATATACATATCTTATGAGTATGGGTAAAAGTACCGTAGAACTATCTGCTAGTACTACGATTGGTGGTACTAGTTCTATTGTTGCAGGTCTAACAAATGGACTCGGATTATCAGCAGATTTAAGCGGATCAGGTTCATTAAGTGGTACTGTATCGCTACTTTACCTACTTTCTGCTAACTTGAGTGGTTCTTCTTCACTTACAGCAAATCTTTCTTCTGCGCTAGGACTTTCTGCGAACTTGTCAGGAGGTGGAAGTTTATCTGCAACAATTAAGTTATTGCAAGCAATGACGGCTAATTTGAGTGGGTCTTCTAGTTTAACAGCAAACATGAAGCAAACCATTTCAATGGAAGCAGATATTTATGTAAATAGTAGCCAAGCAACAGTTAATCAAATAGTAGCAGGTGTATGGGGTGCAGTAGCCGCAGATTTCAATGCTTCCGGAACTATGGGGCAAAAACTTAACGGCGCAGGTAGTGCCGGAGATCCGTGGACTACTGATTTGTCGTCATACAACACGGCAGATACAGCAGGGTTGATATTAAAGAAGACACTATCAACAGGCAAGTTTATAGCATTAAAATAATTACTAGTATAATAAACATATATGATAAAAAACAACTTACTAAAAACAATACTTGTAGTACTATTCTTATCTTTCACTGCAAGTACTTTTGTGAGCGCTGATAGAACAGCGAATGGTGTTCCGGGGGACGGTGTGGTTGGTAAAGTACTACAATCTCTTGGTGGTGGAGATTCTATATGGGTAGCAACAAGTACTCTCGGTATCACAGGAGGTAGTGGTTCTCCTTCTGGCGTAGATACATCACTACAATTTAATAATGCTGGAAGTTTTGGTGGATCTGATTTATATTACACAGCTAGTTCTACAGCAGAAACATATACCATAAAATCAAAAAATTCTACTATAGGTAACGGGTACAACACTATTATGCAAGGTAGTAATGCATCTGATACATCGTTTATTTCTGGCGCTGTCTCATTATACGGTGGAGTGAGTACGTCTTCTGTAACAAACTCAAAGATTATTGCGTATGGCGATGACATAACAGGTGATGGTATTGCTGGAAGCATAGGAATCTCTGGAGGAAATTCTTCGATTAAAAATGTTTCTGGGGGTCCTATTAGTATAACTGCTGGTAATGGTTCTTACACAGGAAGTGTATCTCCTGGTGATTTTTTTGGTGCTGGTAGCGCCAATTTTTCAGGTGGTTCGCTTGTTGTTGACCGTGGTTCTTTTAGCCACGAAACTGGCGTTACAAGTCTAGCAATTTCATATTCACTAGCTGAGGAAAAGAGGATACAAGGTGCTAATGCTGACTTTCTTACAGGAAACATCAGTGTCTATGGGACTTCATCGGATTTCTTTACTGATGGGTTATATGCTGGATATTTTAATTTTCAAGCAGGAAGCGTACAAACAGACACCCACCCAGGTGATACAACAGGAGCGAGGTTTTCCGTTAAGGGTGCCTCTTCTGCAACAGGAACCTATTTGTTTGGTGGAAATATAGACTTTAATGCTGGTAATGGGTTCACATCAAACGGAAAATATAGATTTGGCGCTGGTCCATACCCAGACACAGGAGGAATATATAGCATATTTAATTTTGAAAACTTAACAGCAGACAGAGTGTTCTCTTGGCCTGATTTTTCGGGAACAGTAGCGCTATTTAATAGTTCGTATCACATAACAGCGTCTTCAACAGCACCGACAGTGTCTTCGTGTGGGACAAGTCCTTCTATACGGGGAAATGACAACTGGGGAGAGGTTCAAGTTGGTTCGGTATCAGCAACAGGTTGTACACTAACTTTTGCAGTACCATACGTAAATAAGCCTTCTTGCGTTGTTACAAACCAAAATATGTCAGTAGTAAATGCTATGACTTATACAATTTCAACAACTACCCTTGTTATTTCTCAAACGGCACTTACAAGCGCCAAACTTAACTATCACTGTGCAGGAATAGAAGAGTAAAAATAATAAACAATATATATGTCAAGAACAATAGCACAAGTAAAAACAAAGATAACAAGCCGTTTACACGGTACGACGCTTAACAAAATAAGTGATTTCTACACTATTTGTCAGGACGCGGCAGAGTTAATGCTTTCTCGTATAGATCCGGTAGAAACAACCCGTAAAACTACGCTTACAAATGCCGTATACGATAATGTGTATGACTATTCTCTTCCTAGCGACTTCAAAAGCCCTGCCGATTTAGTTCTTCAAGCAAATGCAGATAATACAAATAACAGTAGTTTACAGCGCACTTTTGCCCGTGAGTTCGTAAATAGAAAGAAAAACAACCAACTTGCAATACTTTGGAGAGACGCAGTACAGTTTCTACGCTTTTCAAGAAATATAAATACACCAGTAGTAGTAGATAAGGCAGATTCTCTTACAGAAAACGGAACTTGGGCAGTAGGAGGTAATGCAAGCAACCTAGTTCTTGATACTCTTAATTTTATTTCAGGCAACGGTTCTCTAAAAGCCGACGTATCGTCCGCAGGTGCGCTTGTAAACGTCATTGTACGCATAGGTAATGATTCTTCTAACTATTTCCACAGAACAGTAACTACAGGCCATTTTGAGGCGTTTAAGCAGGGGTGGAACTTACTACGCTTTGATATTTCAGGCATGACAGAAGTAGGTTCAGTAGATATGTCAGCGATTGACTATGTGCGTGTAACTGTAACCTATAATACCAACCAAACAGCATACTACGAAAAAACACTTACACAATCACTTGATTTATCAGAAAACTATGATTCAGACGGCGCGATTTTCCTTTATACTTATTTTGATTCAATTACTAATCTTACTCTCCTACGCCTTGATAACATAACTGCTAATCTTGGTTCTGTTTTTGATCTTACTTACTATTCAAACTATCTTTTTAGAACAAGTGCAGGTGCGTGGATTTCAAAACCAACTTCTGATTCAGATATTGTTAACCTTTCCGAGGTATCGTATAAGATTTTTGAGGCAGAAATATCAAGAATCATTACACAGCAGGTTGAGGGGGCTATGGGGATCTTTGATTATACCTATTGGAATACTCAACTTGAGGGAGCAGACGGCACAGGAGAAAATACAGGACTTTATGCCGATTATCTAGCGCAATACCCTAGTGAGCGCCTAGAAAGTACTACTACTTACTACGATACTAGCGATAACGACAGGATAGGTTACTACCCTGATATAGACCAAGACGAATAAAACTATGCCTAGAAAAACCGTACCAACATCAACAAGAGGAGGAAGCGCAAGGCGTGTTGGACGTCTCGCTACTGGCGATATTGAAAGGTTTAGTACCATTACAGACCCTCTTGGATATATAAATAAGCGAGAAATAACAAACTGCGACCCTCGTTTTCTTGTGGTTGGTTCAAAAAACGTCATTATTAACGACGGAGACAAGGTTTCTACCCGTTTAGGGTATACAAGAGACGGCCAAGCGCGTGTTGTTACTCAAGGACATGATTCAGCGACAGATTGGGATAGTAAATGGGGATTAAAAATACTAAAATCAGGACAAGGAGCAACTGCCGGAACTGGTAAGTTAAAAGTACGTTCTACTGACTACAATACTGGTAATATCGTATATGAAACAATAAAATCTTCAATAACAACTACCACTTTTCAATACTCTACATGGTGGAATAGTACTGAAAATCAAGACGTTTTACTTATTGTAGACGGATCTTCTACTCTTCGTATGTGGTCAGGTGGTATGGGATATGTTGCGGCGCAAGGTGCAGGAGGAACTACACTTGTTTTACTTGGGGGAGGTACTTGGAAGCAATCCGGCTTTTTGTCTTCACTTGCAGGTAGAGCAATCACAATAAACGGTACTTCTTATACATATACGGGAGGGGAAAATACTAACACTTTGACAGGTGTTGCGGTTTTACCTGCTATCACGGTAGGTACGTTTGTTTCTCAAACTATCGTAGATAACTCAAGTATTACTGGTCTACCAAGTACATACACCTTTGACGTTATAGACGTGCAAAATAACCATGTTTATCTAGGAGATACAGAAAGCCGTGAGGTGTATGTCTCAAAGTCAACAAACTACATAGATTACACATATACTTCTCCTGTTCGTTTACCTACTGACGGGTGGAAAATGACACTTGATAACTGTACAGTAGGATTCGTTCAAGATAATAATGTGATGTATATTACTGCAGGAAATCAGGACTATTATGAGATAACCCGTAATATGACAGCAGACGGCACTGGCGAAACGTTCAAAATAAGAAAGTTACGCAGTGGGCCGGGACAAGCGCCTATTTCAGCAAATGCTATTGTGCGCGTAAAGAACGGTATTATTATCATTACTCAAGAGCATACTGTTGATTGGCTTACAAATATCCAAAACATCAGTACTCCTCAATCACTTCCACTTTCCGATCCGATTAAAAACGACTTTGATTCATACGACCTAACCGGAGTATCAGGAAAATACATAAATAACCAACTTTATGTTGCTATACCTGCAGAAAATCTAGTAAGAATATATGATTTTGATAAGGCAATGTGGTTTCCTCCTCAAGATATACCAGTATCTTTCTTTTCTATCATTGACAACCACCTTTACGGACACTCTAATTCTTCGGACGTATCATACAAACTAGACGACGGACTTACAGACGACGGTGTTGCTATTGAGTTTATTGCTACATTTGCATATAGACAGTACGACGATAGAACAAAATACAAGAATTACGACGAATACTATAATGAACTTTATATGTCCTCAATAACAAACGTTACTGTAACTCACAAATACGAGTTCGGTGGTTCAGAATCAGTAGTAGAAAAGACCATTTCAGGGGCAGATACAGGGCTTATTTTTGCCCCTGCTTACGACAATTCACTTGGAAAAGAACCTCTAGGGGCAAGTCCCCTTGGGGGAACAACGGCAGATGTATCGGTACTTAACAAGTATCGGTGCATACACGAACTCAAAAAGGTGGACTTTTTTGAGAATCAGATTACTTTTTCAAGTAGTGATTCAGGGGCGCAATTTGAAATAATAGCGCATGGCCCAAATATACAGATGTCCACAAATGTTCAGCGTTCTATTAAGAGATAACCTGCTATAATTATTATAAATATATGTCAAGAAAATACTTACAAACAAAAAAGACATCACTCTCCTACTCAATATCGGATTCTGAAACAGCGTTTAGGTTAGAGGGTATATACAAACTAGACGGAACGAGCATTTCAGCGTCAGATATTGGCGACTATATGACGTTTACGATAGATCCGGGTACTTCAAAAGAAGAAATATGTTCAGTTGCTTCTACTGGTGTTACTGTAAATGCCGACGGTACAGTTGACTTGACGAGTGTTGTTCGTGGTCTTCAAGAAGTTGACCCATATACAACAGGAGGATATAGCGCAGAACATGGAGCAGGAGCAGTTGTTGTCTTTTCAAACAACCCGCAACTCTATAACCAACTAGCAAATAAGAGTAACTCAAATACCTTTACTGCTCTTAACATTTTCTCCGGTTATGCCCCACAAACAGACACAGACCCAGTAGCAGGGAATGATCTTACACGTCTTTCATACGTTCAAGCGCTTGTTTTAGGTACACTTACGACTATTGACGTGGTAGTTCCGGGAACAGCAGGAGAAACACTGGCAGACGGTAATTTAATTTACCTTAATACTGATAACAAGTGGTATAAAACAGACGCAGATACGGCTTCAACTGTAAATAACGTACTTCTAGGTATTGCAAAGGGTGCAGGAACAACAAATAACCCAATTACAAACGGAGTTCTCCTACAAGGTGTAGACGACGCACAATCAGGACTTACAGCAGGACAAATACAGTATGCTTCAAACACAGCAGGAGCAATTTCAAACACTCCGGGTACAACGGAAGTTACTGTTGGTGTTGCAAAATCAACCACGGAGTTGTATTTTTCTCCACGTTTTAACCAAATGCTTACAGAAGATCAACAAGACGCTATGGCCGGAGCAAACTCTCCTAGTGCTACAAACGTTTTCTTAACAAACAATGATACAACCGGTACTGGTTCAGTTGTTAGAGAAAGTGTACTTTCTTCTATTGCAGGAACTCTTTTTGGAGACGGAAGTGATGGAAATGTAACTATTTCAGCAGGTACAACTACTATCTCAAGGGATATGTACTATAACAACCTGACTATTGAGACAGGAGGTACTCTTAACCCGTCAGGTTATCGTGTTTTTGTAAAAGGAACTCTTACTTTCCAAGGAACTGGTAAAATTGCTCGTAATGGTAATAACGGAGGAAACGGCGGTAATGGAGCAAATGGTGTTGCCGGTGGTGGTGCTTCAGCAGGAGGTACAGCAGGAACAGCAGGTGCGGCGCTTTCAGCAGGAACACTTGCAGGAGCAGGAATTGCAGGGGCAGGAGCAACAGGTGGAGCAGGTACAGTTGGAGATGCAACACCCGGATCAGCAGGAGCGCAAGCCCCTGCTCCGTCTAACGTTACAACAGCAGTTGGTTCTTCTTCATCAAACGGAGGTGGAGCAGGAGGAAACGGTGGTGGTGGATTTAACGGAGTAGCCGGAGGTACAGGTGGTGCGTTAAGAAATGGTGCTACTGTAACTAATCCTACGATAATGCCTCGTACAGCAATTAACGCTATTGACTTGCGTTATATAAACGACACAACCGTAAGTTATATGAACGGTTCTGCTCCGGCTCCGGGTGGTGCGTCAGGTGGAGGAGGTGCAGGTGGAAACCAAGGAGCAGGTACAGCAACCGGAGGTGCAGGTGGAGGAGGTGGAGGAGGTGGAGGTACTGGTGGTATTGTCATGGTTGCCGCTTTCACAGTGGTAGGTGGTTATGCTACTTGTATTCAAGCACTTGGGGGGACTGGTGGAAATGGTGGAAATGGAGGAAATGGGTCAGCAAACCACGCAGGTGCAGGTGGAGGAGGTTCGGGTGGTACTGGAGGAACAGGAGGGGTCGTCTGTTTCATTTATCACTCATATACTGGCACAGCGCTTGATACTACTTGTGTAGCAGGTGGATCAGGTGGTACAGCAGGTGTAAAAGGAACTCCGGGAACAAACGGTGGAGCAGGTACAGACGGAGTTGCCGGACTTACTGGTGCTACCGGTAAATTATATTCATTCGCCGTATAAACTATATGCAACCACAGAATACAACACTAGTAGAGCCGGGGGTATATAAAATGGACTTGGGAACAGGTGCAAACGGACAACCGTCAATTAAATACGTTGATAAAACAGGCGCATGGCTTCCGAACTATAAACCTGCTATGCAGACAACTACTCAACAGGCACGCCAAGACGTTACAACTTCTCAAAAGATAGATTCTTTATCAGGTGCAAATCCTACTTCTCCTAACTCTAACGTACAAACAGGGCAGAATAATCAAACACAGACAGGACAACCGGCCACAGGCACAAATCCTGACGGAACACCTAAAACTGCTTCTATAAACTACCAAAACCCTGACGGTACAACAGTAGAAATCTCTGATACAGCGCCTACAAATGCGTATGCTTATACTTCTCCTACAAAGTTAAATGAGGGGGAAAAGTTCGGTTATGGTTCAGACGGAAAGAGATATATTGTTGGTAAAGGAGGTACTATTCGTAACGATACCTACGCAGATCAGGAATACAATGCAAATAAAGAGAGTATTACTCGTCAAAAGGAAAGAGAAACTCTTTATGATTCTCTCAAAGCGTCTTCTGATACAGCACATCAGCAACTTATAGATTCTATTAAAAGTACTTTTGCAGTACGCCGTCAGAAAATGCAAGATATTAACAAGCGTTATCTAGCCCTCAAAACAAACGAGGGATTTTCGGGAGGCCAAGCGCGTTATATGTCAGACATTAACAATGGAGTACTTCAAGACGAGGAACTACAAGGGGAAACACGCCTTGCAGAAATTGACGCACAAGAAAAAACCCTTATAGCACAAGCAGTACAAGCAAAAACTGCAAAGGATTTTGAACTTGCTACCAAGAAACTAGACGAAATAGACAAGTTACAAAAGGAAAAGCAAGACACTATTCAAAAGGTGTATAAAGCGGCAGTTGACTATAATAAAGCACTAGACGACCAAGCAAAGGAACTCCGACAAAAAGAGAAAGACCAGTTTGATATTGCAACAAAGTCGCTTAATACTTCAGCGCCGGCTCTTGTTCAGGCCTATGATTCTCTAAAGACAGACACCGAGAAGAAGTCGTTTATTACCGCTATGGCGAAGAAATTGGGCGTAGGAGAAGAAATTGTTATTGGTGCTATGGAAGACCAAAGAACGCAAAATACCAAAGACACTGCCGATATTAACGCAAAGAATCGTTCTAATCAGAAAAAAGGATCAACTACAACCGTAGACGAGTTCGGAAATGAGACAGAAATGACACCGGAAGAACAAGCAAAGGTACAAAAAACACAGGACTTCTTCAATACAATAGATAAAATGATAGCAACTGGCTTCAAGAATAGTGCCGGTGTACCGGTTGCAACCGATAAAGGTTACTTAACATACGCCGCTTTCAAAGATTTGCTTGCTACTGCACTTGAAATGGGTATTACACGTGAAGAGTTTTTGACACGTTATCAAAGTAAATTGAACTTATCAACATTTTCACGCGCTCAAAGTGGTTACGGATTGACCGACGCAGAGTATAATAAGTTAAAGAAATCTAACTAATAATTTATATGTCTTTTTTTGACGAATACAACAAAACTACAACAAAAAAAGGCACTACAACAGAAGTAACACCAAAAAATACTCCTGCCGTAGCGCCAACCGGCTCATTTTTTAATGAGTTTACGGCAAAAAAAGATACACCAGTTACTCCTGCTCCGGTTGTTGCCCCTACACCTAGTCCAGTTTCTACACTTCCACGTGAGACAATTTCAGCGCCAACCGGCAATGAAGTACTCCCTGTATTTGATAGAATCAAAGATTTTACAAGTAAACTCCTAGGAATCAACCAAACACGTACACCTGCCGACATTATCAAGGATCAACAAAAGGCCTTTGAAAGTTTAGTTAAAAACCCTAGTGTAGACGACAAGGTAGACGAGTTCGGTAATCCTGTTAGTCCATTTAAGAGCGTACAAACAGCACGTGAAGTACGTCGCTCAAGTATTCCTACTCCAAAAGGTATTGTTGAGGGACTTTCTGACGTATCAAAGTCAGATACGCCATTTGCAGGTGCGTTGCTAGACGCAAAAGAGGTAGGAAATGTATATCTAATATCTCAAAAACTCAATAAAGGAAAGGAAATAACACCGGAAGAAACAATACAACTACGAGATTTCTTTGAGAAACAAGATACTCTACAAAAGAGACGACAAGGAGACGCAGGTTATCGTATTGGAGAGGGTATTCGTAATAGTTTGACATTCATGGCCGAACTTGGAGGGGCTAGTTTCGTTGCTCCTGAAACAGGCGGTACTTCTATAGGTGGACTTATTGCAGAGAAAGGAACTATTAAAGCCACAAAGGAAATTGCTACAAAAATGCTTGCCGACAAAGTTACACGCGACTTAATGACAAAGCAGTTAAAAGAGTACGGAATCAAGGCAGGACAGAAAAGCGCCGTTATTCTCGGATCTCAAGCGGCCGTTCATGTACCTGAAGACGCGCTTACACGTATGGTGGGTACTCCTACTTTCTCAAATGATATGGGTTCTATTAACGTTTCTGTAGCAAATGACGGCCAAAAACTATCAGACGCCGTTATAAACGCCTTTACTTCTTCTCTTATTGAGACAACTTCCGAGTTTACAGGAGGTATTTTTACTGCATTACCAAACGCCGTAAAGAATCAACTTATAAAGTCCTCTATTATTAAGGCAACGCTTAACAAGAATCCGGGCTTATCAACTAACGTTATTACCGAGTTCTTCAAAAAAGCAGGGTGGAACGGTGTAGTAGGGGAAATGGGAGAAGAACAAATCGGTAACATTATGTATGGTATTGCACACCAAATGGGTGTTAGTGATGTTGATTTTCACGTACCTACGGCTACTGAACTAGCAGAACAATTCTTATCATTTGCCCTTATGGGGGGATTTATCAAGACACTTTCAACAGGGTATCAGAAAGTTATCAAGGATAACCTACAAAAAGACCTACCAAAAGATGTTAAAGATCTTTCAGACACACTCAATGATGTAGTTTCTACTGGTGTTACTACAGATACACCGTCAGACGTTGTGCGCGCACTTAAAGACGCCGGTATAGACCAAAATACGGCTATTAAGATAGTAATGGAGCATGCAGACGACCAAGGACAGGTTGATATAACTCCTGACGCACTACAAGCCGAAATTGACGCTTTTATGGGTACTGCTCCAACTGAAGAGACAACCACTCCTACTGTTACTGAAACACCACAAGAAACGACACCACAAGAAGACCAAGTTCGTCAAACGACTAAAATGGTAGAAACACCTTTTAATATGTCAGAAATGGATCTTGGAGAAGAGGCACAGAAAAAAGCAGAAAAAGATTGGGAAGATAATTATGCAGAACAGTATCAGGATAAATACGAAGAATCACAACAACTTGAAAAACAATTAAAAAACGCAAAAGGAGAAATAAAACGTACCACACAAGCACGTCTCTCAACTGTAAATGAGCAGTTACAAAATCTTGAATCAGAGTTTTTGAATAAACATGCCCCTGAACAAGCACAAGAAATTGAGCAATTACAAGGAAACGTAACAGCAGATACCGTTAAAAGTGAATCGCCTACATTTGAACCTGCTCCATTTAATGAAACATTTGACGAGAGTCCGGTTGTCTTCAAAACTGGTAGTTTTGTTGTTGATAGAGACGGAAATGTACAAGAGATAGTATCGGGAAATGAGAATCACGAAAAAGGCACTCCTACTTATGATATGAATATAGGGTATGTTAGAACAAAGACAGTAGGAAGTGAACAGGACTATCTTGGACACGCAAATCAGTTACGACCGGCTACAGAGGAAGAAGTAGCGCAAGCCAAAGAATACGCCAAGAATAACCCTATTAAAGAGGACACAATGGCGAAAATTGAAAAAGAGGCCAAAGAAACCAAGAAAAAAGTAAAAAAAGAAAAAGTTAAAACAGAATCTAAAAAAACAGATGTAAATGTCGGAGATACTTTTAATACTGGTGGTGTTACAAACATGAAAAGTCCGGTTACTGTAACCTCTATTGAGGGTAGAACAATTAAGTTCAAAGACGCAGACGGGACAGAATACCAAGGCCTTGAAAGTAAGGTTGTTAAGGACTTTATTAAACAAGGTGTTTGGACAAAAACAGAACAGGGGACAACGCCTATTGACAACGCCGGCGAAACAGTAGACAATAAAGTTGATGAACAAGGAACTAGATCCAATCAAATACCCGACGCTAGTGAAGTACCAACCGGAGCAGATTTGGGACGCAGTAGCAAAACTACAAGCGAAGTATCCGGATATGACAGAGCAGCAATGCTTGTCCAATCTGGAAATGGACTTGGCTCAAAAGGAACAAATGGCTTAACTAAAAGTCAGCGCCAACTAATCAACCAAGAAGTTGAGGGACTTCTTGAGGCAAAAAACTATTCTCAAAACCCTGACGACTATACAGATACCGATAAAGACCTTATGAGGGCATATTCGGGTGCAGGTGGTAAGGAATCAGTAGGAGGCGAGGGACAAGGCCTACTCAATGAGTACTACACACCACAGGAAGTAGTAACAACACTTTGGAATATCGCAGAGCGTCTTTCTCCTAACGCAGAGACGGCTTTTGAACCGTCAGCAGGTACAGGACGCATTATTTCAATGTCTCCGGCTTCTATTGCAACAGACGGCGCAGAGATAAGCAAAGTATCAGGAACTATTGCGCAAATCCTTAACCCTGATAGCAAAATAACTATCGGGGACTTCCAAGAACTATTTTTTGATAAGAAAACAAACAAAGCAAAGACACCTGCGCAATACGATATTGTTATTGGTAATCCTCCATTTGGAGAGCGTGCCGGATTCTTGAAAGGAAAGGGAGAGGAAAGTACTATCAACCGTCAGGAAGAGTACTTTCTTAAGCGTGGCCTTGATATGACAAAGGAGGGTGGTTACTTGATATATGTAGTAAACTCTTCGTTTTTGAAGACGCAAAGCAGTAAAGGAAAAGAGGCAATTTCAAAACTTGGACGTCTTGAAATGGCTTATCGTCTTCCTGAAAATACCTTTGAAGATACTTCTATTGGTACAGATATTGTCGTATTCAAAAAACAAAAACCGGTTGACAACATAGCAGAGGTGTCAAACCTACGAACAATAACAGACGATACTTATTTTAGAAGCACACTTGGCGCAAATAACATACTAGGCACTACGGAAATCCGCAAAAATCGTTTTGGACAGACCGAGAGTTATGTAAAAGGAGATTTAGCAACTGCTATGGAGAAAGTCAATACCATTTTGCCGGAGGCGGTAAAAACTGTTGACGTAGTAGAAACTCCTGTTATTGAGGAAAATAAGCCAGTTTTGACAAAAAAACGTCAAGAATCGCCTAAAACTAGCAAAAAAGAGGGTAAAATATCCAAAAAAGACACTCAAGCAACACTACCAAAGAGTAATGCTTCTGAACTTGTTATACCTGCACAGGATATTTCAAACAAAAAAACAACAAATCCGGTAGAGATTCAAATGCTCAAGCGTATTGACCGCGATATGAGTATTCCTACACCCTCAAATGAGGAAATGAAGTACTTGAACTATCAGGACGGGCAATACTATCCTGACGCTATTTACTTTTCAGGAGATATTTATAGTAAGTTAGAGTGGTTAAAAAAACCAACCAACAAACATATTATCGTTACTAATATGGGGGAGGCACAGTATGAGAAGCAGTTAAAAGGACTTGAAGCAAAAGTACCTGCTACTTTCCCACTCAAGGATATTATTTTTGATCCGATAGACCGACACGTTGCGCAGTTAAAGGCAAAGTTTACAAACAAGTTCGGAGAAGAGGTAGACGGCACAGTACTTACAGCGTTCAATTCTTATATAAGAGCAAATGACGTTGCTATGTCTCCACGTGTTACCAAGTACGATATTCTTCGTTATGTTAATGGAGAACAGGCCGCAAAAGATACAAAGCCGATAATGGGTAATATAAAAAACGACGCAAAACGCCTTTTCAACCACTTTATCAAGCACGAACTAGATAAAAACGTACAAAAAGATATTGAAGAGAAGTATAACCGTGAAAAGAACGGCTATGTACACCCTGACTACTCACAGATTCCGGTAGAAGTTAAGGATATGGCGAAGCAATTTAGAGGCGACGACTTCAAAATGTCTCAAACACAGAAAAACGGTGTAGGATTCCTCGTTAACAAAGGTTCAGGCCTTATTGCCTATGGTGTAGGAGTAGGGAAAACTCATACCCTTGCTATCGCTACAAAGGCAAATATGGATAAAGGTTGGACAAAGCGACCACTCTTCACTGTTCCAAAAACGACCATAGACAAGACATGGATAGGTACTTTGCATGAGATGTTCCCTACACTCAAAATAAACAACCTAGAGGGACTACAAGCCCCAGTAATTGCAAGATTAAAGCGAGAGAGAGGAGAAGACCCTAAAAACTGGATTAAAGACGACGAGTTTACTGTTATTTCTCATGAGGGACTTCTTCGCCTAGGATTTAATGAAGAAGAACTACGAAGTGCGGCCGGCGACTTGCAAGACGCTATTTGGAAAGACGAAAGTACAAAGAGAGCAAAGGAGGGACAGAAAAATAAGTATGACGAGATTCTTGGTAATGCACAGAAATACGTTACTGACATTATGCTTTCAGATCTTGGCTTTGACCATATTTCAGTAGACGAGGTTCATAACTTCCGCAAGATATTCCAAGGAGCAAAGCCGGAAAACCTAGACGAAAACGGTGCGCCAGTTGGACGCAAGCGTTATGGTAATGTTGTTGGAGGTACACCAAGTAAACGCGCACAACAATTATTCCTTATTTCACAGTATATTCAGAAGAAGAACAACAACAGAAACGTCTTCTTGGCTTCTGCTACACCTTTTGAGAACCACGCAACCGAGGTATATAACATACTTTCTCTTGTTGCGCGTGATCGTATGAAACAAATGGGTATCTTAAATATAAACGACTTCTTCTCTGTATTTGCTAACTTTGAGGTAGAATTAGACCGTAAACTAAACGGAGAGTGGCTTAATAGTGAAAAAATGAAGTCATTTAGTAACGTACAGGCGCTACAATCACTTATTAAGGAGTTTATTGACTACCAAGAAGACCCTACACTTGTACGTCCAGAACGTCGTGTTATCACACCACACCTACAAATGAGTGCGAAGCAGGAAGAAATACTGGTAAAGATTCAGAACTTGCTAAACGGAACAAAGGAAATAGTAAACGACACACAGGCCTTTGACGAAGATTCAAAGACAATGTATGACGTATCAAGCGATGGAGCAGAAGACGGCGCATTTTTGAAAGCGTCTACATATTCTATAAAAAACAGTGTTTCTCCTTGGTTTGTTGAAGAATATGCAGGAGTTACGACAGATATGAAACAACTTGTAGAAGATTCTCCAAAGATTAAGTATTCTCTTGAAGTAGCAAAAACTGTTAAAACAGATCCAAAAACAAAGGACTTTGGGACTTTCATATTCTTGGGTAAAGACGGGGTAGATTACCACCCTATGATTGCAGAATACTTTGCAAAGGAACTTGGATATGAAAGGAATCAGGTTGCACACCTATCAGGAAGTGTTACAGACGAACAAAAAGAAGATATTAAGGAAAAGTTTAATAACGGAGAAATAAAGGTGCTTCTAGGAGGCGACCAGACAAAGGAGGGAATTGACCTACAAAACAATGGTTTTGTTACTATTAACCTTGCTCTTGGTTGGAATCCTACACAAATAGCACAGGTAGAGGGACGTGTATGGCGACAAGGTAACAGAAGAAGTATTGCGCCTTTGGTATATCCACTTGTTGAGAACTCCGGGGACGCTATGATTTACAACAAGTTTGAGGAAAAAGGGGGACGTATTAACGACCTATTCTCATACGCCGGAACAATGTTTGACGTTGGAGAAGTAGACCCTGCCGAGAAGAAACTTACACTTCTTACTGATCCAAAAGACAAAGCAAAAATGCAAATTGAAATAGATAAGACCGTACTTTATAACGAGCGCGTGCTTATTGACAACGATATTAAAGCGCTTAATAAATTGCGTAGCGACCTAAAGCAATCAAAAGAAGATTTGCCTTACTACGACGAGCAAATAAAAGAGTATGAGGGAAGAGATAACGAATACTCAAAAGACCGAGCAAAGGAATACAAAAAAGAAAAGAAAAATGCAGAAGCGCGTATTGAGCGTATTGAGGCAAAGTTGAAAGAAAAGAATATCACTGACCTAAATGCAACCATTGGAGAAATGGAGGGTAAAATGCTTGATATAGATAATAAAATAAAGGAAATTGACAAGACCTATGAGCCACTTCTAGCAAAGTTTACAAAGGAATATCAGGAAAATATCAAGAAGCGTAAGACCATAGCACAGCACATGGACGAGATTAAAGGCCTTATTGGAGAACTTAAAGAAAGAACGCCGGAGGAAATAAAAGCCCTACGAGAGCAGAAAATAGCAGAACTTGACGCTATTAAAAGCGCTATACCGGAGTTCCAAAGAATTGAAGATACTGCGGAAGATGTTACAGAAAAAGCGAAGTTACGTGAAGACGCTACTGTTCTTATGTTAGATATACAAAATAACGTAGGCACAGAAGAAGAAAGAAACAATCGCTATTTTGACTTAATGAAGCGTTGGGAAATGCTAGGACGCCCTATGTTTGAACGTTTTGTTGAAGAATACACTGGTACAGACAAGTTAACCCTTAAAACCATTGAAAAATTAAAAGGTAAAGTTACAGTATCAAAGCAGTATATTTCAGATCTTACTAATTCAGGAGATATAAAACAAGCAGAGCGCGACGCTATCCGTGAAGTTCTTAAAGAATACCCTGACGCAACAAACATACTTGTAAAAGAGTTTGCGGATAAAGTAAATGCTTCTCTTTTACCGTTAAATGTTGAGTGGGAAGCAACTGGAAGCGATAATGCTATGTATGAAAATGTAACATTACCTGAAGAAGAAAGAGGAGATGTTAGTGAGTACTACGAGAAAGCATACGGAAGTCCTGTAAAAACAAAAGCAGGTAATGTGCATAATTTTGATATTCCTAACTATTTTGCACATACTCGTGTGGAAGATATGTCAGACAGTGCAACCCGTCGTGTTATTGAAGTACAAAGCGACCTATTCCAAAAAGGAAGATTGGAGGACGAAAAGAACATAGAGGACGGAGATTTTATGGCGGAGGAAGAAATGGTATATAAGTTTATTGACTTTGTTGCAAAAGAAAAAGACATTTCAGTTGAAGAAGCAGAGGAAATGTATGCAAATGAAGAAGTAAATATGACGCCGGAAGATCCGCTTGGATTAAAGTTCATTAACCAACAAGACAGAAGCAGAGACGAGGAATTAAAACCACTTGAACCATATAGAAACGTATGGTGGGAGCGTATTATCCGTGAAGAGGTAAAAGACGCCGCAAAAACAAAGATAACAAAGTTACAATTCCCTACCGGAGAGACTGCGATGAAGATTGAGGGGTTGGGGGAATCACGTCCTTGGCAAACAGTTCTCTACCCTAGCGAAACACTCAGTACAAACAATCTCCAAGTTGGTAAGCAAGTTCTTAGCCCTAACAATGATGAATGGATAATCACTGATGTACTCGGAGATGGGAAGTTTAAGGCAATGAAGAAGCATAATACAACAAATGCTCCACTTCGTGAACAAAACCTTATAATGCAAGGAAGATATAGCGAACTACCTGACTTTATAAAAGAAACATTTGATGTTTCAGGTAAAGTAGATGTAAATAACCCTATTTATAAGTTCTACGAAAAAGACGTACAGCGTTATCTAAAAAACCGTTACAAAGCAAAAGAAGTTACTGACGAGCAAGGAGTTACTTGGGTTGAGGTTGATATTAAGCCGGAAATGGCTAAACAACCAGTAGAAGCGTTCCAAAGAGCCACAAAAAATAAAGAACCAACTATTTCTTTTGAAGAGGGGAAGAAGCGTCTTGAAGCGTATAAAAAACGCCTAGGACTTAATTTTGATGTTGACTTTGCAGACGTTATCTTCACAGGAGAATACAAAGATAAAGTTATTCCTATAAAGGCCTACGCGGTTACTTACAACAACAAAATTACCCTTACGGATAACATAAAGTTAACTACAGCAGATCACGAAATGGTACACATTGTAGTAGAAAACATAGAAAAAATAAGCGCTTTTGACGGTATTACAAAAGAGCAACTTCTACGCGCACAAAATGGTGGTAAAGCGTATACAGAAAAGGACTACGAACGTCTCAATGAAGAACTTGCAATAGGATTCCAAAAGAAAGTACTTGGAGAGGAGCAGTCAAACGTCCCTATGATTATTCGCCGATTCTATGACAAATTGCAGATTCTTCTCACTAATCTATTCCGTGCGCTTGGTATGGAGGTAAATGTAATCAAGGACTTTTATAACAAGATGTCAGTGGCGAAAAGCACAAATAAAGTAGAACTAAAAAGTTCAGAAATACTTGATAGACGTGCGCAATACGAAAGAAACGGAGTTAAAGGGCTTGATTTCTCATTTGAACAAATGAAAGAAATGGACGATATTCGTCGTGCCGGATTTGAACGCATGGTAGAAGTTGCAAAAGATTACAGTATTGACCTCAAGAGAAAGGATATTAACTACATTGAGAACCTTGTTGCTATTTCACGTGATATTTACTTGAAAGACCCTGTTGAGTTTGCACAAGCCGACGAGTTTATGAAAATAGGAGATACACGTCGCATGAAGAAAGAGATTCTTGATAAGAAGTTTTCTGATATGCTTGCGCCGTACTTTGACCTTTCAAAGAAAGAACAAGAGGACGTCAATATGGTGCTTATGCAAGGGGATAAAGATACAAGAGAATACACAGAAACAGAACTTGAAAAAAGTGGACTTAAACCTACGCAAATTGAAGCATACAAGGCAGTACGCAAGTCATTTAACACTGCACACCAGTTACTTATTGACGAAATGGAGAAGTCAGGAGTTAAGCCGGAGGAAATTGAGACGTTCAAAAAAGAACGTACTGGATATATGCCTCACAAGTGGAAATATCGCTTTGCAATTAAAACACAAACACTTACAGAGGGGGCAGATCCACGTCAGGCAAGCAACTGGAAAACTCAATCTATGGACGTATATGAGACAGCAAGAAAGGCAAATAAGGTCTTTGAGCAGTTAAAAAAGGACAATACTGACCCTGAACACGTCCGATATGTTAATGACACCCTAGATTCGCTAGACGTTGATTTCTTTAGTGAGCAACGATTCTCTTTTGAAAACATGAAGTCAATGATCGCCAAGGCAAAGACAGGCGCAGACGTAAAGGACGAAATGATAAGTGCTATGCGCGACATTATCAAGGAAAAGGGCTTTGGTAGACATTTCATTAAGCGTACTGGTATTCAAGGGTATGAGACAAAAGAAGTACCGGAGATTATTGCTAACTACTTCGCAGGGCTAGACGGCTTTGTTACTAAAATGGAGGCCGGAAAGCAATACTACGCAGTTCTTGAGAAGATAGACGCACGCCGTCAAAAGAACTTTTACGCATGGATTCGTGATTCTATTGCTTATGATATGGGAAACACAAAGGAGTGGGACACTCTAAAGAAGTTTGCCTTTGTTTACTCTCTTGCAAATGATATGTCATTCTTGCTTACAAACGCCACACAGAACTGGGTTGTAGGTGTTGGAGAACTCACAAAACTATACAAGGATAAAACAAGTAAAATAGCAGGAGCAGAAGCAACACTCATGAAAGCAACGGCAGATTGGGCAACTGGAAACATTACAACGGAAGAAAGACAGGTTATTGAGGGGCTTATAAAAGTAGGACGTCTCGGTGGAGAAATGACATCAGAACTTATGGGATTCAAGAACAACCCTATCTACGCTTCTATGGGTTCATGGTGGAATACAGCGCTATATAGCACTACCGCTTTTGTAGAAAAGAATGTAAACCGAGTACCTGCGTTTCTGTCAGCGCGTCGTATCTTGAAAGCGCAAGGGTTGAGTGATAAGGAAGCAAACGAAGAAGCCCTAAAAGTATCAGACGACATTAACTTTAGAGGAGGAAAACAACACCGACCAGTATTTATGCGAGGTAGAATCGGCACTATCTTCGTGTTTAACACCTATATCCGTTCGTTCTTGTACCAGTTGTCTCGCGACCTTAAAGAAAAGCAATTTATGTCTATTGCAAAAAAGATGTTTTACACATCACTCCTTGGAGGATTATCTGCTCTACCATTTGCAAAACTAATCATGAGCATAGTAGAGGCGATATTGCCTCCTGATCCTGAAGAAGAAACAAAAGACGAACTAGGAACGTGGGAGTACGCACTCAAGAAAGGCCCGATAAATGCGTTCTTAAACTTGGATTTAAGTTCACGTGTAAACATTAACATTTTTGGAGTAGATAACATTATCAAAGACCCTAAAAATCTTTTGTCATGGCTTGGTGCAATAGGTTCACTTATTGGAAAGCGTATACCTGACGGAATCACTCTTTATCAGCAAGATCGTTACCTTGAAGCGTTTGGTAAACTCATGCCCGACTTCCTAGCAAACCCACTCAAGGCATATAACGGACATATATACGGTGTTACTACTATGAACGGCAACCCTCTCATTGACGAAAACGGTGAGGAGTTCAAGTACACAACATACGAAGCGTTTATTAAGGCGTTTGGCTATTCTCCTGCAAGAGAAAGTATTGCTTGGGACGAAACAAATAAAGAGTGGGTAGCAAAAAGTGAACAAAGTGATAAGGCGTCAATGGTACAGAATAAAATTAAGCGTCAGATTCGTGAGGGCGACCTAGAGGGTGCGCGTCAGACACAACAGGAGGGGTTATCTTCCGGCGCTATTACAGATAAAAGTACTGATTATGTTAAAAAAGCAGTTACAGAACAAGTTATGCAGACAAAGTATGACGAGTGGAACGCCGGAACAAAAAGCCGTCCTATGCTTGATAAAATGGAACGTGAAATTGCAAGAGAAATCTACGGAGACACATACACAAAATTACAACTAACAAATGTAACTAGGGACTTTGCTTTTTATCGTACTTTTGGCTTTAATGACGAACTAGCAAACTCAATTAACAAAGCGCAATCCACAGCAGAAAAAGTAGAAATACTCAAGAAAGCAAGGGAGAATATGACACTTGAGGAGTTTAAGGCATTCTGGAATAAGGGTCGTACAGTGGTAAAATATGAACCAACGAGTACTGGTGCAGAAAATACTGGTTATGTTCTTATATCAGACGCACTAAGAAAGGCGTACTTTGCAAAATAAATGAAAGTATTTTATCTAAAAATAGAAGAGATTTACGCATACCTTGAACACTTGTGGTGGAGGTATGAAGAGGATATTGTCCTTTTTGCTCTTGTTGTTTTAGTTATTAACTTAATATAAAAATAATCATGCTTAACTTCTTTCTATCACTGTTCAACAAAAAAACCTACTCTTTAGGTGCTTTTCAAAACCCTGAAGATATAAGAGATATTCACATTTCTTCAGTGCAAGCGCCAGTTACTATTCCGTCGTCTTATAAGTCAGATATTTCTATGTTAGACGTGGAGAATCAGAAAGCGCATGGTACTTGTGTAGGGCAAGCCATTACAAAACTTGTTGAGTTTTACTGGTACAGACGTTTCAAATCGCTTACCAAACTATCGGCACGCTCTTTGTATATACGTTCAAAAGCGTTAGACGGTATACCTAACCTACAAGGAACTATTCCAAGAGTTGCGGCGAATGTTGTAGTTAAAGAGGGTATTGCAACAGACACGTTTGTACCTGACAATAACGACCTTTCCTATACTGATTACATGGCTTTTAATATAGATGACAGTGTTAAAGCAAACATGGGAAGTCAGAAGTTGCCGGGGTATGTCTTTGTTACACCTACATTTCAAGAAATAAAACAAGCAATCTACCAAAATGGGGTTGTTACCGGATCTTTGCCGGTTGATAATAATTGGTTTTTGGGGGTTATAAAAAGAGTGTTTGATATTATTGGGTATCATTACACACTTTGGTACGGTTACGACGAATACGGTATTTATGCTCGTAACTCTTGGGGTACTGGTTGGGTAGGAAAAGCCCTAAACTTGGTTATTCCACAAGGAGATTTTTATTTCCTTTGGGCAGATTATCAAGATAGAGCAAGAGATATTATTGCTTTTACTGATATTCCAAAGGAGATTCTTGAAAATGTAAAGAAAGTAAGGTATCAGTTTACTTCTACAATGAATCTAGGAGATAAGAGCAACGCAGTACTTGAACTGCAAAAGCGTCTAGGAGAAGAGGGTTTATGGCCTATTACTTCGCAAAAAACGGGGTACTACGGAGCAGTAACAGCAGAAGCCGTTTATAAGTACCAAACAAAGTACAAAGTAGCGCCACAGACAGTTTTAGACGAACTACTTGGGCGTACATGTGGGCCGGCAACTATAAAAGAACTTAACAAAAACACTATGACTTCAAAAATTGACTTGTGGTGTGAAGCAACAAAAGACCATGAGGGGTATTTTGCAGGTTCACGCTCTTTCAGAAACAACAATCCGGGCAACATAAAATATGTAGGGCAGAAAACAGCAACAGGAAAAGACAGTGGAGGATTCTGTATTTTCCCTGATTACGAGACAGGATATAACGAACTCAAAAACATGCTTATTCGTGCATGTCTTGGAAATAGCAAGTCCTATTCTCCTGAAATGACACTTAACCAGTTCTATGCAGGAGCAACAATAAACGGCGTGAAGTACTATGGCTATGCGCCGGAATCAGATAACAATAATCCAAACACTTACGCCCAGTTCGTAGCGAAACGGATTGGCGTGGATATTACTACTCAAATTAAAACACTTATATAAATCTATGAACGATAAAAAATGGTACGAAAGTTCAACAGGTACTGGTAATCTTGCCCTTACAGTAAAAGGAGCGCTACTTGCCCTTGTTCCGGTAGCAATAGCAATTCTATCTTCACAGGGAATAACCCTTACAGAATCAGACGTTGTTGATTTTATCAACTCCGTATTTACTGCTTTGTCAGCAATAGCCATTGCCCTTGGACTTGGTAGAAAAGTGTATTACTCACTAAAAAAGTAAAATATATAGGTTATAATCAGGTTTCAACACAGGGTACTACTGGTTGGCGTAGTCCTCACTGGTTATACTCCTGATGTGAAGAAGCCCTCCGTCAAAGGATTCAAGGGGCTTTTTCGTTTTATCCACAGTTCGCTTGCGATATACACTTGCAACTTCGCCGGCGATATTATATACCTTGTAGTAGAGGTTGGTTGAGAGGGGGCGTAGTGCGATAACTACGGAAAGCCGGTAGGCGTTGAACGACAAAATCTATCTTTTGAGTGTGTATATACACCTGTCGCCCGAAGCATTACAAGTGTCAACGCCGTCCCCTCTCAACCAATCTCTAGGTCGTAAAAAATTATTAACAACCAATACTATCTCTTTATAATGGTAGCAAAAAAGAAAAGAGCCAGTGGTGGAGCAGTGCTTCTCAAAACCAAAGGCAATTCATACTTTAGTGAACTGGCCAAAAAAGGCGCAGAGAAGCGTAAAAAAGCCGTAGAATTATGGGAAAAGACACAAGCCAAGAAGACGAAGAAGAAGTAAATGTTTGTCCAATGTGCCTAGGAACAGGAGAGGTTACGACGGAAGAATATGTCTATCCGGGAGAACCACATACTGCGCCAATAGGTACGAGAAAGTGTTTATGTCAGTTGCCTGATCCTGACGACTATCAAGAAGAAGACAGGTAATTATTAAATAGTTATTAAAAGCATGGCCGAACTTAAACCAGTAGTGATTCCTGAAAAGTTAAACAACGAAAAGGAATTAAAGTTATTTCTAGCAAATAACTACATGGCGCAAATTAAGAACTTCTTTGGAGACGAACAAAAAGCATTGAAGTTTTTGAGTAGTGTTATGGCCGACGTGCAGAGAAATCCAAAGTTGCTTGAGTGTACACCGAGTTCTATCGTGAACTCATATATCACAATGGCGCAAATGGGTTTTATGCCGTCAGGTGTTTCGGGAGAATCTTATGTCTTACCATATAAGAATACAAAAAAGATTGACGGGGCGTGGGTTAGTATCATGGAGGCACAGTTACAAGTAGGTTACCAAGGTCTTGTAACACTCTATTACACGGCAGGAGTTGAAAAGATAACGTCAGGTATTGTGCGTAAAAATGACAAAACGTCTTATATTAACGGGGAATTAACCCACGAAGTAGATTTGTCATTGTCTCAAGAAGAAAGGGGAGAGCCGGTAGGGGCATATGTAACAGCGATTTTCCGTGGAGAAAAAATGACAAAGTACATGAACGGAAAGGATATTATCGCGCATGCAGAAAAATACTCAAAGTCATATGATCCGCAAGGAAAGTACTCTCCATGGAATCCTGAAAACGATAGAGAACTTTGGATGTGGACAAAGACAGTTATAAAGCAACATAAACTTCTTCCAAAGAATGAAAACATTAACAAGGCACTCGCACTTGATAATGCAGATTCTCGTATCTCTGATATTAAAGAGAAGTTACAAGGTGGAGAACTTACTATGGGTGGATTTTTAGAAACCAATAACAATGACAAAAAAGCAAACAACGACGAACACAACCAAGACACCGGAGACAAAGAAAAGAGTATCCAAATCGGTGAGGAAGACACGGGTGAAGATAACAAAGGATTTACCAATAGTATTAAAGAAGACGGTAAATAAATTACCGGAGTATCAAGGTTTTCCAGTTGATCATTACAGTTATTCAATGTTTACGCTTGCGAGTACGAACCCTATCATGTTCAAGATTCGCTACGTTAACGGAGACGTAATAGATACAACGACGTCAGTATCGGCAGTGCTAGGTAGCGCCGTTCACAGGGGAATACAGGCCTATCTAGGAGGAGAGCCGGACATACCTACTCCGGCAGACGAGGGAGAGGCCATTAAACACGGCCACGCGCGAGGGCTTGAGTACCTACGAGCGTACTCTGACGGGTTTATCTCTTGGACAGACGCTATACCAAGTAGGGCAAAACTTGAGGAAAAGTATGCGTTCTGTTACTTCGGGTACTTAAAGGACTTCAATGTTAAAAATAAAGAAGTTCTTATTGTGGACAAAATGCTCAAGTACCGAGTAGAGGTAGAGGGGCAAAATCTACCAATACCACTTAAAGGAGCGCCTGACTTTGTGTACCGAGACAGTGAGGGGAGGATTTGTATTGACGACCACAAGATAACTGGCGTCTTTTCAAAGGAGGACGAAATAGACGGAGCAAAGTTAGTTCAAGCCGCGTTTATGTACTTCTTGGTGTATGCAGACACAGGAGAAGCGCCTTACAAAATGACGTTTCGTGAGTTCAAGCACACGCTTAATAAGGACGGAAGTAGTCAAACACGTGAGTACACCATTATTTACGGAGAAGTACCCTCACTTTTTGAGTTGTTCTATCGTTTCTACCAAGACGTTACAGATATTCTTTTAGGAAAAGCAGTGTTCTTACCGAATATGAAAGCCATGTTTGATAAGGAAGTTTCAATACTTGCCTATATCTACCGGCTAGACATAAACGAAGAAAGAAACAAGGCATTTCAAAAAATGAAAGTAGAGAATATAACGGACTTCTTGAAGCAGAAGATCCAAAAGGACGGCTCTATTAAAAAGTACATGGAGACAGTGGTTGCAAACTTTATTTCGGCTTCAACATTAAATTACAAAGATATGAAAATTGAGGAAAGAATCAAAATGAAAATGGCCGAACACGGTATCGGACTTGAGTTTCACTCAAAGGTTGAGGGCTATTCAGTAGACCTTTACCGGTACGACCCGTCAATAGGCGTTAAAATGTCAAAAATTGAGGCATACGCGAAAGATATTGAACAAGTGGTGGAAGTGTCAGGAATACGCGTACTTGCTCCTATACCCGATTCTGGCCTCGTAGGATTTGAAGTACCACGTGCTTTGAGGCGTTTTCCTGAAGAAAGGCCGGACGTTGGAAGATTTGACGTTGCTATTGGTGTTGATATGTTAGGTAACTACAAGCGAATAGACATACGAGAAGCGCCTCATATTCTTGTTGCAGGAGCAACAGGGGCAGGTAAAAGTGTGTTTCTTGGTTCACTTATCAAACAACTCAAAGGTATATCAAGTGCAGAACTTATGCTTTTTGACCCTAAAATGGTTGAACTTATTGAGTATTCTGACGGTGTACGAGCGTACTCTTCTAACTTTAGAGTTATTGAGAAGATTCTCCACGACTTAACAAAGGAAATGGACAAGCGTTACAAGATTCTACAGGGAGCAAAGGTTAGAAATATATCAGAACTTAAAGGTATAGATATGCCTTATATATTCGTGATTATTGACGAGTTCGGCGACTTGATTACAGGTAAGTCAGAGAATACTATCAAGCAATCACTTCTACAACTAGCACAAAAGGCGCGCGCGGCAGGTATTCACGTTATCTTAACAACTCAAAGACCGTCAGTGAAGATAGTAGACGGCGATATTAAGGCGAACTTCCCTACAAGGGTGGCCTTTCGTACTGCAACCAGTACAGATTCACAGGTTATTTTGGATCAAGGAGGGGCAGAAAAACTACTCGGTAAAGGCGATATGCTATTGAGTACAGCAGAGGGTATTACTAGATTACAAGGATTTAACTTATAAGTATATGAAATACAAAGATACTGGATTTTGTAAATGTGATTGTTGCGAGAAAGAAGACGGAAGAGAAACATTACATTGGTCAGAACAAAACTTTGATTTGTGTTTTGAGTGTCTAAATAACTTATTTGTTGAATATATTGCGAAAGAATTCATTATTGAAGAAAAAGTTATATCAAGGAGAATTGTTATTTCTGAAGAATTAAGAAATAAAGTTTACGAAAAATCAAATAGTATGTGTGTTGAGTGTAAATCTACTGTTAGATTAGAAATAGACCATATTAAACCTTTCTCATTTGGAGGAGAAACAAGAATAGAAAATCTACAACTTCTTTGTAAGTCGTGTAACTTGATTAAAAGTAATAAGTATGGAAAATGACAATGAATTACAATTAGAGAACGGAAACTACACACGTATAGTAAATAAAGTACTAGACGAACTAGTTAAGATACCTTTACTTGGTGTAGAACTTTCAATTTGTATCTTTGTTATCAGAAAAACGTGGGGTTATAGTAAAAAATCAGATCAGATTAGTATTAGTCAATTTGAAAAAGGTGTTAATAGGAGTAGGCCAACTATTGTTAAGGCATTAAAAAACTTACAACTAGTTAATATACTACAACTAGTTAAGGTGGGTTCTAGTAAAATTCAGAGTAGTGAGTGGAAGTTCAATAAAAAGTATAAAGAATGGGCTTTTAATACTAAACTAGTTAATATACCTGAACTAGTTAAGTATAATGACCCAACTAGTAAAGAAAAACTCTCCCAACTAGTTAAGACACCTAAACACACAAAAGATAATACAAAAGATAATATACAAAAGAAAGGGAGAGTAAACTCTCCAAACACTCAAAATGAAGTTGTTAAAGTTGAAAGGACACCTGCAATCTTAACAAAGACATTTTTCAAAGGAGTACAAGACCTACGAAGAAGTCAGGCGGAGAAGATACCGGTTGAAAGCGAGGAGGGTAAAATTACTCAAAAGTTCTTAAAAGAATTACAAGAGAAATACCCTGAAGCGCCAAAGAACGTGATATGGGGCGAGATTCAGAAGTTTGAAAGGTATTGGACAGAGAAGAATAAGACCGGAAAGAAAGAATTATGGGAAATGCAGAAAACCTTTGAAGTTGATAGACGACTCGTTACATGGTTCGGAAGAGTAAAAGGGTTCAACTTTACAAACAATAACACTAAACCAAATAAACAAATACGCTTATGACAAAATGCTATGCCGTAATGACTACAACAGGGATAATACCAATAGACGAGGACGAACTGGAAAAGGTTGTTCTAGCAATGTCTGACGGATCTATCGCCTTTTGTAGGCAAGGAATCATAAAAGGTTCATTTGTGAGTGAAATCGTAGAAGATGTGTGGAGGAAAAAGGGAGTTTACTACTCATACGACGTAAAAAAAGAAAGAAGTCCTTACAAGTACGAGAGTAAATTACCCGACATGTTCCCGGAGTTGAGGGACAAATTATCAAAAGTTAATGGGGATATTAAATTACTTTCGTGAAAAAGAAGTTCATTATAACCGGATTCTATGCTTATGAGGAAAGGGAAAAAGAAAAACCTACTCAAATGCACGGAATACTTGTGGTAGAGGGTGGAAAAGACATGAAGATTACTCAAATCAACGAAGAATAAACATTATGGACAAAGAAAAACTAGCAAAAATCCGTGAACGTTTCCCTTACGTTGATATGTGCCTTGATAAAAAAAGCCATACAATAACCGTTTCTGTAGAGACATTGTATGACTTAATGTTTGGAAAAGAAGTAGTATGAAAGATATTAAAGATCATGTAATACGAGAAAATACTGCTAGGTTATTGAGAGACGCAGGAATCAAACAGGAAAGTATCTATTACCATAAACCATACTACGACGCGCTTGATAAGACAGTTAGGAGGTGCGCTATTGTGGCTAGAAAGCCCCCACAGCGCTCCGAAGTGCTTACACCCGAAGAAAGAGCCATGCAACCCTCTAGCGCGTTCCTATCGTCAGAAATTGGAGAATTACTACCTATGCAAATAATGCACAGCGACCCTGAACATAAAATACACCAGTTCTATATTGAAAAAAGTATGGTTGGTTGGAGTGCCGGATATATATGTTTAGGGTGCAAAGGGTCATTATTTATGATAGTTGGGTCAAATCTTCAAGAAGCAATGGCTCATTGTTTACTGGAAGTTATCAGAAGAAAATTACTAATCATTTCTCAAGTATGAACGAGGACAAAGGACATCAAAAGTTAGTTGCAGATTTGCAAGGATTATTAACCGAAGCCGAGAAGTTTAACTTCCACGACTTCAAAAGTACCGAGTATAGTGGCCCGAAAATGGTTCTAGCAAACAAGTTGCGTGTGATCCGTAGGGACGTTATAGAGGGATTATACGATAATTAAAAATATGACAGTAAAAAATATGCTTATTATTGTTGGTGGAATTATTGGTTTAGTAGGTTGGTTTTTATTGTTTTTAGTAGCAGGTGTAAAAATAACTTTTGCAGTAATGCTTATTATGTGGAGTAATAATATATTTATTAAAATTAACCATGACTAAAAATAAAAGAAGATTCAAGAAGTTTATTATCAAAGTTATCTCAAAAACAGTTGATATTGTGCATTGGTTATGGGTTAAGATTTCTCCTAGAAGAAAGGTTTATTTTGAGGATATGAACCGTGAGACAAGGAGAAAGAGAATTACTATTATTAGAAATAAACATTGGTAAAATTATGAAATTATTTATTATCGGAGCAATAATAGCAATTATTGCAATAACACAGCAGTTTTACTTTTACAAAAATTGTGAGGGTACGGTAGTTAGAGGAATTATTGGATTAGAGTGCATTAAGTAAAACTATGAAAAGAGAAATAAAGTTTAGAGGGTGGAGTAAAAGTTTTAAGATAATGAGTAACCCATTTTCAATGAAAGCATTGTTAGAAAAAAATATAGTAAAAATTGACACTTCTGATACAGAAATAATGCAATACATAGGGATAGATGACAGAGACGGTATAGAGATATATGAGGGAGATATAGTAAAAACTAGTTATCAGAACTTTCCACAAGGAGTAGTTGAGTTCTATCAAGGTCAGTATGTATATCGTGATAAAAGTGTAGTACAACCTATTGCGGACTTAGTTATAAATAAGTGGAGATTATATGTTATTGGAAACATTTATCAAAATCCTGAACTATTAAATAATTAAAAAATATATGTCTACAACAAAAGAACTAGTGTACATTGTGCGAGACGAGAAAGAGGAAATTATTGCGTTTGTGTATCAGGATATGAAAAAGAGATCCGCAGTTGTGTATGGTGTTGAAGAAAAAAACGCCGAGGAGGTTGCAGAGTTAATGGGTGGTGAACTCCCTATTATTCCTACTAAAGGTGGAAGTGGTGGTACTATTAGTGGATCAAGTGAGCGTGGTGGGGCGTAGTTATACACACCCTATCTCTTGCAATCGCCGGCGATATAACCTACACTAAATATGGAGTTGAAAATTACAATTAAAGGCGAAATGCCGGACATGAACACATACATAAAAGCGCTTGCAACAAATCGCTTTGTAGGTGGGAAAATAAAGCAAATCGCAACTGATCAGGTGGCGTGGGTAACAAAGAAGTATGCAACCAGTAAACTTCAACCACCGTATCACATAACTTTCAACTGGTATTGTAAGGACAGGAAAAAAGACAAAGACAACATCTCAAGTATGGGGCGTAAGTGCATACTGGACGGTTTACAGAAGTCCGGTGTCATACCGCAAGATAGTTGGAATGTCGTGGACGGGTTCTCGGACTTCTTCTTCTTGGATAAAGAAAATCCACGAATAGAGGTCATTATCAAAACAATTAACAATTAACTCTATGGTAAAAATTATCTTCGCATTTGCAGTAGTTGAGGCAGTATTCTTGCTTGTTATGGTCGTGCAACTTAATAAAATGGTAAACGTTTGCCTTAACTAGTATGTTCAAACAAGGATTTTACGTTACACGTACAAATGGAATATGGGAGTATGTTACTCCTTTCCGTAGGGTGTACTGTTTCTCGCTTGAAGAAGCGTGTGCATTTTTAACCAATAATAAATAACCTATATGGCCTATAAAGTAAACATTGCAAGTAGAGACGAAAAGAAAGATATTGAAAAGTTAATAGATATTCATTCTGTTGATATTTACGGGGAAATAATGATCTGTTTAATGACAGACATGCGTACTCGTCTTGTGCGTCCACTTAAAGATATTCTTTTCTACGAAATCATTGAGCAACCTATTGTTAATCCTCATAAAAAAGAAAAAAAGAAGTAGTATGAAAGAAAACTGCGTAGGGTGTGGTTGTAAATTATGTCCTAGCAGAAAGGACTACGAAGAGCGTGGGAATTGGTGTGCGTGGTGTGATAACCGGTGTACGGTTACGAAAAAGCCGGATATATCATTCTTTATTAACATAGCAAAAGCATTATGAGTGATTTAACAAAAGAAGAAGAGTTTGTACAAGAAGTATGTCCTCATTGTGGTCAAAGCACAACAAGTGCATACACAGTAAGTAGAGGGTTGAGAAACTCCTTACGTTCTATGGCTAGATTTATTGAAAAAAAGGGTATAAATATAGCACATATGCAAAAAGAACTAGTTGCTCTTGGGTATGTAACACCCAACCAAGCAGCAAATCTATGGACGCATGGAGTTTATACAGGCCTTATTGCACATGCAGACGAACCTTGTAATTATGTAATAACGACAAAAGGGTTTGATTTTCTTGCAGGTGGGGCAGTTCCTAAACATGCTTTTGTTTCAAAAAGAACAGATAATAAAAACACGAAAGTTATATCTCATTCAGTTGAAACATGTACAGCAAGTGATTTAGATAAAAAAGGTGAATGTTGGGAAGTTCTTAACTATGAAGTTACGGAGGGTAAAGTTATAACAAAAACAAAATACGGCGGTGTTTATTTTTCTGAAAGTTTGCATAATATACAAGTTTTAGAAGAGGAACTTAATAATCGTGAGGGAAAGGGAACTCAACATTTAACAGAGTACTAATTATGAACGAACAACTATTTATAGATTTTTTTAGTGCAGTGCTTGGGGTGGGGTGTGCAGGGTTGATACTCTTTGTGGCGTGGGTATTTATAGTGGCTTTGTTAAGGTAATTATGAACTGGTCTAACTTACGAGAACACAAGTGTCCACAATGTTCTACACCATTTCAAATGGGAGCGCTTGATCTTTACATACTTTGTCATTGTGGATTTACTATTTCACTGGAACGGTATGAGGAGATAATGACAGACATGACGCGCGGTAGAACCAAAGAAGAGCAACGTGATAACTTATCAGAACTAAACAATTTATGAAAGAAGTAAAATTGCATATAAAAAAATACCGAAAAGGGGACAAAATTGCCGGTATTTATATGGGTTTAACGACAAAAGCAGGAGAGAGTATGTATGTCGCAGACGCATACGGTATTTATGCTGATTTGTTTGATAAAGGAAAGTTCTACCAATGTCCAAACGTACAGAGCGAGAAGCCCGGATCAGGTAAGTTCCTAGATTTCTTAAACGTACTCAAGCGCGATTTAGATAAGCCAGTATATTTCTGTACTATTGTGAATAACGGTATATACAAGTACCTAGAAAAAGCAGGTATAGGGGTGGTGGTGTACGACGGCAAAAAGCCAGTATTTTACAAAGTTCAAACAAAGAAAGAATAGTAATCCACATAGACACGCCGGCGATATAACATATACTCAAAATAGGCCATTTGCTCTGTCTCGCTTCAAGTGAAGCCACCCTACATTTCTCCAAGGTGTAGGAACAATTCAATAGTCCCTGTTAATACTAGAGGACAAAACGAAAAATGTTTTTTCATAAAATGCGTGATAAATAATTCTATCTCTTAACAAAAATCCCCCTCATGGCCGGGGGGATTTTTGTTTTCTCTGGTGTGAGATAGGCAATATAGGTATCCCGATACTGCCTTGCTACATTATCTCACTATCTTCATACTCACGTAACTTTACAAAAAACGCTTTTATTGTGCGTTTTAGACGAACATACCGGCTATATAGTCGTTGATTCATGATATAGCCAACCGTACACGCAGTATACTACTTTTTTAATAGACGGTACTGCCTCATATATTCTTTTTTACCCTCTTTTGTTTTTGTCATTCCGTGGAAATAACCACTTATATTTAATGATAGATTTCTACCTCTTCCTTTTCTCCACTCTCCTCTATTTTTAACAGCGTGTTCTATATTTTCTTTAGGGGTAACCCACTCAAGATTAGAAACGCAATTATCACTCTTGATAAGATTTTTATGATTAACTTCTTTTTTATTTTCAGGATTTGGTATAAAGCACGTAGCAACAACTCTATGAGCATTAAAAAATAACTGTTTTTTATCTTTACTTAACCTAATATACAAATATCCGTCGCGCATTACTTTTGGTTTAAGTATCTTTTCTTTCCAGTTACCTAATCTACCACCTAAACTCTTAAACCTACCAAGGTTACTTACATAATATAAACTCTCAAAGTTTGGTACTGGTTTCCATATTTCTTTCATAAATACAGTATATATAAAATATAACACTTGTAAAGATATATCCTCCCTTTCAAAAAAAGAGTAGCCACGGGTGGCGGCTACATTGCAGGTATAGGGTAATCTTTCCTGCTCCCTAGAGGATCACACTCCTTTCTACTGGTTGAAACGAACGAGCGTATGGATCATGGGGTGTTCGGCGAGTTCTCCTTTTAACCGGAGTAACTTCACTTCTGCTTCAAGCCCTTGATTCATAACGTCGTACCATACCACACCGTTTAACGTTACCGGTTGCACAGAACTCTTGATTAAGGAGATAGTGCGCTCAACCGTTTTGTCAGTGTTCCACTTCATATCAACCTCCTTTCACATAGATACCCTACAATTTGAGTATTTATGTAACCTTACCAGAGCGCATGCGCACCTAGGATAGCGCACACGGCCTACCCGAAACGGGCAGAATCACACAAACACTCAAACTGTAAAGTACCTACTCCACTTACAGTATATATCCACACTCTACCACTACACTGTGCATAATTAAACTTTTATTGTGTTATATACTAGACGTAAATATCGCGGTTGGCGTTATTAAAGTAAATATGAACCCACACACATTCAACAAAGGATTCAATACTGACTACTCTAACATGGGAGGTCATACACTAGATATGGGGCAGGGAGAGGACGGAGTAGCACTGTACAGCGAGGCACACAAAAAGCCGAGCATACTATCAAAGTGGTTTTGGAAAGGCCTCTATAAGTCAATTTTTGGCTTCAAAATAAGTAGAAACGCGCTAGAAACGGTTGATTCTAGTGATTTTGATAGTAAAAGCAAAAATGCTTAACCATGCTTTTTAAGGTATGTCTATAGAAGAAATCAAAAAAACAAAATCAAAAAAAACACCTGAACAAATAGCCAAGTTAAGAGAGGCAGGGCGTAAGGGTGGTAAAGCAAATCTAGGTAAGAAGAAATCTACCACTATTGAGCGTGAGAAAATACTTGAACAGGCAAAAGACATTGTTGCAGGTCGTACACGCAGGTTGATAGATACGGCTTCTATGATTGCTTTTGGTACTATCAAGTGTTTTGTTATCAAGTATGACTTCATAGGTAAGAAGAGAGTAGCGCGTAAGCCGGAGTTAGTAACAGACGACGAAACTATTGCAAATATCCTTTACCACGAATACGCAGACGGGGAAGACCCAAGCGACGATAGTGAGTATTATTTCGTTACTACGGTTGATCCGAACATTGTTGCTATCAAAGAACTACTTGATAGAACCTTTGGTAAGGCAACGGAGAATAAAACTATCACGCTTGAAAAGGGTATGGGAGCATTATTGGACGAAATAGAGGACGAAGAGGAAGAATAATATGGCTTTAGATCCACGATTATTAGATAAAAACTGGCGTATCTCACATCTTTACAAGATACGCACCAAAGATTCTCAACTTGTACGTTTTAAGCGTAACAGAGCGCAGGAACATTTTAATAAACACAAACATACACGCAACATAGTACTCAAATCACGTCAGTTGGGGTTCACAACAGACGAAACAATAGATTCACTGGACGATACACTCTTCAATAAGAACTTTGATACTCTCTTTATTGCCCACATTAAGGACGACGCGGAGGAAATCTTTGATAAAAAGGTACGTGTAGCGTGGGATAACTTCAATCCGGAGTTAAAGAAACTCTACAAAGTAGAATCAGATAGGACAAATCAAATGACGTTTGACTATAAAGACGGTACAAAGTCCTCTTTCTTCGTGAAAGTATCAGGTCGTTCAGGAACATATAGACGTGTACACGTTACAGAATACGCGAAAATGTGTATTAAAGAGCCACAAAAGGCCAAAGAAATCATTTCAGGTACTATTCCGGCAGTACCTATTGACGGTAGGGTGGACATAGAATCAACGGCAGAGGGCGAAATTGGACGTTTCCACGATATGTTTTGGGAAGCATGGGAAAGACCACGTGAACCACTACCAACAGAGTTTAAGGCACATTTTTACAACTGGACATGGGACGACGCAGAAATGGACAAGATTACAACGGTTATTCCTACTTCTCAAATGGATCAGGGTAATAAGTTTGCAGAATATCAAGCAAAACATAATCTAACCGACATACAAATCACGTACTACTACATGAAATGGCTATCGCTTGGTAAAGATTGGCTTGTACTTAACCAAGAATACCCAACAACACCGGAGGAGGCCTTTGTTTCGTCAGGAAATAAGTTGTTCTCAATGGAGGCGCTTGAGAAACAAGAGGCAATGGAGGGATTAAGTATAGGAGATTGGGTATTTTTCAGGAAATATAACCCTATGCACACGTATGGTTGTGGAGCAGACCCAAGTGAGGGAATAGGAGGAGATAACGCCACTATTGTCATTATTGACTTCACTACAAGCGAAGTAGTAGCAGTATTCTATTCAAAAACAACACCACCGGACGTTTTGGCGTATGAAGCCGTGAGAGTATGTAAGTTGTATGGTAACTGTGTACTCGCACCGGAAAGAAATAACCACGGCCATACATTTATTGCAACAGCAAAGGGAATATATGACAATATCTACGAAGAGGTAACTAAAGACAAGAATAAAGAAACAAACACCAAGAAACTGGGATTTTTGACTACAGGAGCAAGCAAGCCACGTATTATGTATGGCCTCAATACGGCCGTTAATGAAGAAGATATTACTTTTAACGATAAACGCCTCATACGTGAAGCAAGAACGTATCAAAAGGAAGATTTGAGCCGTGTGCAAGGGGACGAAGATACGATAGGACACTGGGACGGACTTATGGCAACGGCTATTGCATGGGAAATGAGGTTGCATGCGGACTACATAGACGAAAAGAATAGTCCTCAAGTATGGGACGAAGACGAGAATCATTTGGTAGAAAGACAACAGCAAGACGAACTGTTTGATCGGTTTGGTATTGTTTAAGGTAGGTTATACACATATTTCACGTGGGTTGTTGACAACTTGTTAGAATCTCTATGATACAATTTAAGTATTTAATATGCCTGAATCTCTCAAACAAGAACAAAAAGAGGAAGCACAAGAAAAAAAGGAGATAATCGCTCCTGATTATACGACTGAAGAATTAGAAGAAAGAGCAGAACTTATCCGCGCTATGTGTCTTGCTCGCGATAATAGAGAATCGCCACACCCGGAGTTTGACGACATGACGTATTCTCAATACTACGACAGTAACAAGAGAGCCGATTTAGCATACATACCTCCAAAGAAGAATAAACAGGACAAGAGAATCGTTACTGGATATACAAGGGAGAAAGATACTACACTTCTTTCTGCGCTTTTAGGGTATAACTTCCAACCTGACATCACTGTTTACAACAATAGCGAACTTATTATTGCAGAACTAGGGAATAATATGGAGGACGTTGTGAAGAAAACACGTGAAATTGAGGATTGGAATACCAAGCGTTCACTTGTGTATCGTGAACTTATCTCTCAAGGAGACGTGTTTGTTGAGGAAATATGGGAAGTACAGCGTATACCGGATATAGAAAATAAGAATAACTGGAAGCCGGGAATGAAGATTAAGGACGCTCAATTTGAGGAAAAGCCAGTATCACGTAAGTTTGAGAGAGCAGCAGTACGACTACACCAAGGAAAGAATGTTTATTTGGGAGATTTTTGGCTTGACGACTATGATCAGCAGGATTTGGTGTTTACCTATGAGATTATGTCTCGCGAACGTGCAAAGTCAATTTATGGCACATGGGATAGGTGGGAAAATGTACCATACCAAGTAGATAATACTGTTTTGCTTGATAATATGGGGCAAACATACAACACATGGTCGCTTATTGCAGTACAAAACAACCAAGTGGGAGTACTCAAGATTCAAAGGCCATTTTGTAATAGTTATCAGATAATGCTTAACGGCGTTATGATGTTGCCTTGTGATTATCCACTATCTGCTATTTCTCCTGACGGAAAGCCAACAATTAAGCATGCAGGACTAGAAAGAATCAACGGTTGTGCATATTCAAAGGGTCAACCTGCAAAAACAAAAGTAGATCAGGCAGTACATGACAACTTCCTACGCCTTATGATTCTTCGTGAAGAGCAAGCAGGAGCGCCACCTATGGGATATTCAGGCCGTAGAGTACTTTCTAGTGATATTTACACACCCGGAAAGATTAACAACAACATGAAAGAGGGGCAGTTATTCCCTATTCTTCCACAAACAACTGGACTAAATCAGGCAGATTTCTCAATGTATCAGTTAATCAAGCAACAAATTGAGGATAAAACCATAAATGCTACCTATTCAGGAGAAGCGCCTGACACTAAGGTAACACTTGGACAGTTACAAATGGAGAAACAACAGCAACTAATCAAGTTAGGTATCAACTTTGACGCAGTTAAGAACCTAGAACGTACACTTGTATGGGGTCGTATTGGTAATATCATTCTTAATTATGCAAAGCCACTTGATAACAAAGTAAATGATTCTAACCCTGATAACAAGGTACTAGAGAACATTTATCGTACTTTCTCTATTGAAACAACACTTTCTAACGGTCAGGCAGGTATCAAGCAGTTTGAGTTTACTGATAAGCCATTCCCTACTGTACGTGAACAGCAACAAGAAGAAGAACAGTTGGGAGATTACTATGGCAAGCCAGTACAAAAGGTATATTTCAACAGTGAGGCGTTTATGAACCTATTAAAGTATCGTTGGATAGTAAATATCGTTGCTACACAAGAAGATTCTGACGATATTGAGCGTGAGCAGTTTGTCGGTTACGTGCGCGAGGCAAAGGAGATATTCGGGCCGGACGCCGTAAATGATAGTTACGCAAAGGAAAAGTATGCTATCAAGATAGGCGAAGACCCTACAAAGTTCTTTGTACCACAAGAACAGTTGGATCAGGCGCGTATGGCCGCAGGGCAGGTAGACGCAATGGGTAAACCTATTGCCGGTATGCCTGTTAAATCAACACCCTCTAGTAATCCTAGAGAACGTGTCCCTGCGCGTTAAACCCTATGAAAGATACAATACTCGGTTGGCTCTTTGCCGACTATAAGAGACGCCTTGACGAGGACTTAATGCTAGAGAAAAGGTTACTCAAGGCGTCAGGGGACATTAGAGATATTGTACGTGAGAGGTTGAAAGGGATACGACCCGGACACCCTGAAGAGAATAGTTCGGCTTTTGCAGGATATATTGCTTCATTGGAAACTCCGGAACGGTTGGATTTCCTTTCAAAACTTCACGCAGTATCTACAAATAAGCCATTTGAGAAGTTATGTGAACACTTAATGTCAGAGGCAATGCGTAAAGCAACGCTAGAGGC